>Ga0073934_10001878_pt1 | contig 47233 bp, 48 predicted proteins | sample LarsenN4metaG_FD_76834 | JGI IMG/M metagenome (GOLD analysis project Ga0073934, IMG submission 76834) | Hot spring sediment bacterial and archeal communities from British Columbia, Canada, to study Microbial Dark Matter (Phase II) - Larsen... ...
AAAGACGATCAGAAACAGAAAATAGCCCGCGAACACGCTGAGCACGCTCGCGGGCGGCATCATGGCCCCGAATACGGCGGAAGGATCCTTCGGGTCGGCCGTCTCCGCAACTTGCCCCAGCGCCATCGCCCAATTGATGTAATCCACAACGCCTCGCCAGTTCAGCCAAGCGAATAACGCTATGGCGGCAAGGCTCAGCGCCGCAAATGCCAGAGTGGTGCGCAGCAGCACGCCGCCCCGCTCGCGCTTGCGAAAGGCGAAGAAGGTTGCGTTGAGCGGTTGCCGGTCGGCCATGATCTCCCCCTGACGGCGCCTGTCGAGCATGACGCGGCGAAGCGCGAACCGCAAGACAGCGCGCGCACTGGCGCGCGGCGGCGGGAGCGTCGCGTTCACGATGCGGACAATCCAAGCCCCTTCAGCTTGTATCCGGAAAGGCGTACGCGACACTCGCATCGAAAGCGCAATTGCCCGCGTCGGCATACTCTACGTTGTGGTAAAACCGCGTGCGCGGCATCCGCTTGCATCCCAGCGCCAGAGCGAGCTTCGGCTCAGCGCGTAGTTTTCGCGCAAGCCGCCCGATAGCGGCGCGCGGGCGTTCGATCAGGCGCGCCAACGCCTCCATGCGGCGCGCGAGCTGAACGCCGGGCGGCTCACGCATGAATCGCACCATGTTCAGATGACGCGCTTGAGCTTCGCGCGCGCGCTCGCGCCAGATGTCGCGCACCAACAAGTGCGGGCCGACCTGACGAACGCGCGGGCCGATTTTGTCGGGCTTGGGCCACAGACGCAACGTCGCGGGGCGCTTGTGCGCGGCGTATGGCCAGGACAGGTTCGGCGTGGGCGACGATAGGCACGCCTCTTTCGGACTGGTCTTGCTCTGCATGCGAGGGCTTGGTCGTGTGTCGCCGATCTTGCCGCCACGGATGAGCGCGAGCGCTTCAAGCAAGACAATTCTGCGCGCCATCGCGATCAGAGGCGCGAGCCAGGCGCGGACGTATTTCTGTTCGTCCTCGGTAATCCAGGCGCGGTCCGCCCACTTGGCCGGGCTGCCGATCGCGTCGTGCAGGCGCTCGAGCATGGCGCGCAGAGCTGTCGAGAGAACGGAGAGATTGGGTGATGGCATGTCCCCAGCAGTATAAGGTTGCGGGCGAGGTGTAGGATTGAGCGCTGCGCCATCCCCCAATTTTGAGCGACGTGAAAAGGCGATGTGCTAGCCGTTGCTCAGATTTAATCGCGCGCGGCGCGTGATGGATGCAACGAATCGATTGCTTGGTCCCGCATTGCGGCCAAGCGAAGCGAGCCTGCGACATTTGGAATCCGGGCCTGCGCTACGCGCGCCCCGGATCACTTTGTGAGGATCCTTACGCGGGTTGCTCTGCGCGCACCGCTTCGATCATCAGTGTAGGCACGTTGCAGGTGCTGTCGCGCACGGTGAAGACCCGGGTCCCTGGCTTCATGCCGGAGCGCACTTCCGAGACGTCGATGCCGGCGCCGGCCAGGCGCGCGCGCGCCGCCTCCGCATTCGCGACGCGCCAGGATAACCCCCACAGGAGATCGTGTTCACGTTCTTTCACGTGCGCGATTTCAACAATGGCGTCTCCGCAACGAAAGAACATCAGACGCCGGCCGCGCAGGTCGCGGTCGAGCCGCATGTCAAGGCCGAGGCGCGCGCCGTAGAGCGCGGCGGCCCGCTCCATCTCGGCGCTTTGGATGACGACGTGGTCGAGACCGAGGATTGAGGCGTCGGCGTAGGGCGATGGTGCGAGTGGGATTTCGCGCTGCATGAAGAAGAGACGCACGCCGTGGGCGCGTTCTGTATCGGCGCGGAAGGAGCGCCGATCGGTCTTGAGTTTGATTTGTTCCGGTTCGAGGCCGACGCGTTCGCACCGCCGGTGGAGTCGTTCGATGTCGTTGGTTGCGAACACGAGACTTTTGAGGCCCTCGCCAATTTCGAGTGCAGCATCAAGACGGCGTACGGCTTCCGTGTCGCCGACGGGCGCCATCAATTCGACGGCGATGTTGTCGAGTGCGATCGAAGCTGTGGCGACGCCCTCGCGTTCTTCTTGCGCGAAGGACTTGCGCCCAAGCAGGGTTTCATATGCCGAAACTGCCGGCGCCAAGTCGCGCACGGCAATGACGACATGATCGAAGCCGTGGATCGCCCCACTCATGCGGCCGGAAGCTCGCCGGTGCTTTCGAGTTCGATGGGGCCGGTCATGAGGACGCGGTCGTCGCCGGCGCGCCATTCGATTTGAAGCGCCCCGCCGTCGACGAGGACTTCGACGCGTCGGCCGGCGCGATTCTGGCGATGCGCGGCGACAACGGCCGCGCATGCGCCCGTGCCGCAGGCTTTGGTGAGACCCGCGCCGCGCTCCCACACGCGGAGGCGGATTTGTTCGGGCGAACGCACTTCGGCGAAGCCCACATTCGCGCGCTGCGGAAACAGCGGATCGCGTTCGATCTTGGGGCCGAGCGATTCGATCGGTACGGCGCGCACGTCGTTGACGAAGAATACGACGTGCGGATTGCCCATGTTGACGGCGCCCGGCGCCTCGTGGCCGGCGATGCTGTAATCGAGACGCGCGGTGTCCATCGCGCGCGCGAGCGGAATTTCCTCCCAGCGCAGCAAAGGCGAGCCCATGTCGACCGTGATGATCTTGTCGCCGGCGCGCTCGGCGTAGAGCATGCCTGCGGGCGTTTCGATGCGCCGCGAGACAGCGCCGCCTTCCTCCATCAAGAGCCAGCCGACGCAGCGTGCGGCGTTGCCGCAGGCGTCGACCTCGCCGCCGTCGGCGTTCCAGATGCGCATGTAGGCGTCGCCGCGGATGGAGCGCTCGACGACGATAACCTGGTCACAGCCCAGACCTGTTTGACGATCGGCGATGGCGCGGGCCTGCGCTTGGCTCAGCGGGAGGGCGCCGCGCGAGCGCGCGTCGATAATGACGAAATCGTTGCCGCAGCCGTTCATCTTGAAATAGCGCATGGGCCCTTAGTGTAGGGGTGTTCGCGGCGCCGCGCATCCCCCGGGGGGCTGCGCCTCCTTGCCGAAGCGGGCTTTTCTCGCCCGGCCCAATCTGCTTGGTTGCCCGGCCAAGAAAGGGATTGGGGATGCGCCTTACCGCACTTGCCGCGCTCGCGGCCATTGTTCTGGGGTCTTGCGCCACGACCGCGACCACGCCTGCCACGGAAACCGCCAGCATGACCGAAGACCCGTACCTCTGGCTCGAAGAAATCGAGGGCGAGCGCGCGCTCGCCTGGGTGCGCGAACAAAATGCGCGCTCGCTTGCGGTGCTGGAAGGCGATCCGCGCTTTGCCCAGCTGCACGCCGACGCGCTGGCGCTGGCGAACAATCGCGACCGGCTGCCGATCGGTTCGGTGCGCGAGGGCTATTACTATAATTTCTGGCAAGATGAGACGCACGTGCGCGGCATCTGGCGGCGCACGCGGCTCGCGGACTTCGCGCGCGGCCAGCCCCGCTGGGAGACGCTGCTCGACGTTGACGCGCTGGCGACGGCCGAGAACGCGAACTGGGTCTACAAGGGGGCGGACTGCCTGGAAGGCACGACCCGTTGCATGATCTCGCTATCGGACGGCGGCCTCGACGCTACCACTTGGCGTGAATATGACATCGCCGAGCGGCGTTTCGTCGAAGGTGGCTTCGTTGTGCCGGAAGCGAAGTCGTCTGTGGCCTGGGTCGATCGCGACACCCTGCTCATCGGCACCAACTGGGGTGAAGGCACGATGACCGAGTCGGGCTACGCCTTCGTGATCAAACGCTGGCCGCGCGGCGCGCCGCTTTCCAGCGCGACGGAAGTGATGCGCGGGCAAGCAAGCGACGTGGGCGTGTTCGCGGGCGTGCTGGAAGACACCGACGGGCGGCGCATTCCCATTGCGGTGGAGGCCGACACGTTCTTCGAATCCACCAACTGGCGCCTGGACGGCGCCCAGCCGCAGCGCATCAACCTCCCAGCCAAGGCGACCGTGCAGGGGCTTTATCGCGGCAACCTCGTATTTACGCTCGAAGAAGCTTGGCGCGGCATGCCTCAAGGCGCGCTAGTTGCGTATCCCCTGGAGGATTCAAGCTCAGAGGCGCCCCGGGCGACGGTGCTGTTTGCGCCAAGCGAACGGCAATCGATTGAAAGCGTGACCATTACCAACGACGCCATTCTCGTCGCTGGTTTCGAAAACGTGCGCGGACGCATCCTGCGTATCGCGCTCGAGGCCGGGCAATGGCGCACGACAACGCTGGATCTGCCGACAACCGGCACAGTGAGCTTTGCCGGCGCCTCGCCGACCGAGGACATCGCATTTGCGGTGTACGAAGATTATCTGACGCCCGACACGCTCTATGCTCTGGAAAACAATGCGACGCGCGCCCGCGCAATCCGCTCACTGCCACCGCAGTTCGACGCTTCGCGGTTTGTCGCCGAGCAATTCGAGGCGGTGAGCCGCGACGGCACGCGCATTCCGTACTTCGTTGTGCGTCCGCGCGACATGGAGTTTGACGGCGACAATCCGACCTTGCTCTACGCCTATGGCGGCTTCCAGGTATCGTATCCGCCGACTTACAGCCCGTTCGTTGGCAAGATGTGGCTGGAGCGCGGCGGCGTCTATGTGCTGGCGAACATCCGCGGCGGCGGCGAGTTCGGCCCTGCCTGGCACCAAGCGGGGCTGCGCACGAACAGGCAAGTGATCTATGACGACTTCTACGCCGTCGAGCGCGATCTGATCGAGCGGCGCATCACCAATCCGCGGCGGCTCGGCATCATGGGCGGCTCGAACGGCGGGTTGCTGATGGGTGTGATGCTCAACCAGCATCCGGAAATGGTCAACGCGGCGGTGGTTCAGGTGCCGCTTTTGGACATGCTGCGCTACGACCAGTTGCTCGCAGGCGCGTCCTGGGTGGATGAGTACGGGCGGCCGAGCGATCCGGAAGAAGGCGCATTCCTGCGTTCGATCTCACCGTATCAGAATTTGCGACGCCGCCAGGATTTTCCAACCCCGCTGGTGATCACCTCGACGCGCGACGATCGCGTGCACCCGGGACACGCGCGCAAATATGTGGCTCGCATGATAGAGCTCGGCATGCCCGTGCTCTATTACGAGAATATCGAAGGCGGCCACTCGGCGGCGGCGAACCTCAATCAGGCCGCGCACCGGCGCGCGCTGGAATACACATACCTCATGCAGCGGCTGATGGATTAGGTTCGGTGTTCGACCGATAACCGACGGAGACCGTGATGAACGTGTTGCGTGCAACGATCGGCATCGTCGGGCTTGCCCTGCTGGGGCTGGTAATATGGGCCGCTGTGGCGATGCCGGATTTGCACGGCTCGTTCTTCGATCAGCTTGCGGTGCTGACCACGCTGCCCTGGGGCGTCGCGACGCTGGCCGATCTCTATGTCGGTTTCCTGTTTTTCGCCGTGCTGGTCTTCCTGACGGAGCGTTCGTGGGTGGTTGCCGCTCTATGGGCCGTTCCCGTGTTTGTCCTCGGCAACATCTGGGCGGCGCTGTGGCTGGTGATCCGATTGCCCCACCTCGCGAAGCAATTGTCGAAGCCGGATTGGCCCGCTTCGTAGTCGGTTATCGGTTATCGGTTATCGGTATCGGTTATCGGTTATCGCGGATCGGTGATCGAGCGGAAGCTCCCGATAACCGATAATCGAATCCCCATAACCGATAACCCGACACTCGTTGCTCAAAACAGCTCCCGCAGCACATCGGCGAGCATGCGCGCTTCGTCTTCGCGCGCGCTGTGTTCGCGCCAGGCGACGCCGATGGCGCGGCCTATGACGGGTTTCTTGAACGGGCGCAGCGCCACGTGCGCGCCGGCGGCCGCGCCGCTTTCGGCAGCAATCTTCGGCAAGAGCGTCACGCCCATGCCGCCCGCCACCATCTGCACCAGCGTGTGCAGGCTGGTGGCGCCGACTTCACTGGAGCGGCGGCCGGGCGAAAGCCTGCAGGCCGAGAGCGCGTGCTCGCGCAAGCAATGGCCGTCTTCGAGCAGCAGCAACTCATCGGGCCTCAGCTGATCGGGCGAAAGGTCGTTGCGCTTGGCAAGAGGATGGTCTTCGGGGCCGAGGAAGAGGAATTCGTCTTCGGCGATGGCCAGCGAGGCGATGCCGTGGGCTTCGTAGGGCAGCGCAATGAGGGCCGCATCGAGTGTGCGCGCGCGCAACGCTTCGATGAGGCGATGCGTTAAATCTTCTCGCATCTGCAGACGCAGGCGCGGAAACTTCTTCTTCAGAAGCGGCAGCGCGCGGGGCAACAGAAAAGGCGCGATTGTCGGAATGGCGCCGAGGCGGAAGCTGCCGCTGAAGGGCTCGCCCGCCGCCCGCACCGTGCGCACCATTTCTTCCACTTCGCTGACCGCCCGCGCCGCGCGCTCGGCGGCCTCTTCGCCGGCGGGCGTCAACACGGCGCCGGTGCGGCCACGCTCGACCAGCGTCACGCCGAGCGCCGTTTCCAGGTCCTTGATCCCAGCGGAGAGCGTCGGCTGCGTCACGCCTACCGCCTCGGCGGCCGCAACGAAGCTGCCCTCGGCGCGCAGGGCGATCAGGAATTGCAGCTGCCGAAGCGTCGGCATCGCAGAGGCCGGCAGGCGGTCTTCCATAGGCTCCGCCTATATGGAGCCGCACGCTCAATTCATAAAGGGAAGACGTCAGGCGGCGGCGCGGAGTGGCGCGCCGGCCTGTAGGCGCATCGGAATGCGCAGCGTGAAGGTCGAGCCAACGCCCAATTCGCTCGCGGCGACGATATCCCCGCCCAGCGTATTGGCCATGCGCTGGGCGATGGAGAGACCGAGGCCCATGCCGCCTTTGGTGCGCGTGGCGCCGCCTTCGATTTGGGTGAAGGGCTGGAAGATGCGCGGCAGGTGCTCCGCAGCGATGCCGATGCCGGTATCGGACACGGAGATCACCAGCATGTCGCGCCCGTCGATCACGTCGCTTTCGGCGCCGATGGCGATGAGCCCGTTTGACGTGAACTTCACAGCGTTGGACACGAGCGCAGCCATCGCGACGGCCAGCTTGCCGCCGTCGGTGTGCGCGCGCTCTGCCACTGCGCCCACGCGAATGGAAATGCGGTTGCCGGCATCGCGCGCCTCGTCCTGGACCGAGTTGACGGTTTCCTCGAGCAGCTTGCGCACATCGACATCGCGCGCCGCCAGCCCTTCCTGGCCGGCGTCGATGCTCGACATGTTGAGAATCTGATCGATGAGACCCAGCAGGTGGCGTGCGGACGCTGTGATGCGCGCGGCGTCGTCTGCGAGATCCTTGCGGCCCTCCGCGGCGAGGTCTTCGTTGATGAGTTCGGCATAGCCGATCACGGCGTTGAGCGGCGTGCGCAATTCGTGTGTCATGACGGCGAGAAATTCGGATTTGGCGCGATTGGCCTCCTCGGCTTCGGCGCGCTTCAATTCGGCTTCGAGCTGGCGCTCCTTGGCCGCCTGGTTCGCCGCTTTCCAGCCGTTGACCATCTTCATGTTGTTGAGCGCTGCGCGGGTGATGTAGGCCATAAAACCCACGACGCCGCAGCCGACGCCAAGCGCGCCCTGCAATGCGTTTGCCGGGCCTTCGTGAAACGGGATGAAGGGCATCGCCAAGAGCGCCACGGTCGCCGGCGCAGCCGAGAGCATCATGAAGCGGGGCGCCTGGAACGTGAACAGCATCACGCTGACCAGCGAGCTGGCCGCCATCAGCACGCCCAGCACACGGCCCGGCCCGCCGCCGAAAGCAGCAAGCGCCACAGGCATGGCGGCAAAGACGATGATGGAAAAAACGCTGCCCCAGACGAAGAGGACGCCAGCGGTGGTGCGCGCCTTCTCGCCGCGCGCCTGCAGATATGAGCTGCCCAGCATGTGATCGAAGCCCATCACCATGCAGAGCGCGAGGTACCAGCCCACGCCGGCCGAAGCCGAGGCCAGCACAAACGAAGCGCCTGTGGCGAATATGCCGGCCAGAACGAACCGCCAGCGCAACGAACTCACGCGGCCTCGCGCCGCGGATAGCATGGTCGGATCGTTGAATTTCAGCACGCGACTACCCCGCATACTAAGCTACGCCATGCTGCTTGCGTTTCGATTAACCGATCGTTTGTACTAAGCGCTCAGCCGCTTAACTCGGCTTAAGGTCTGTGAATGCCACCGGGCGCACCCCGCGCATGAGCGATGTCGACGCCGTCGTTGTGGGCGCGGGCGCCGTGGGGCTCGCCTGCGCCTATGCGGTGGCCAAACGGGGCCAAAGCGTCGTGGTCCTGGAGCGCGAGGCGCGACTCGGCGCGGGCATATCGTCCCGCAATTCCGAAGTCATTCACGCCGGCCTGCACTATCCGTCCGGCTCGCTCAAGGCGCGCTTGTGCGTCGACGGGAGACGGGCGCTTTATACCTTCCTGGCAGATCACAGCGTCGCGCACGACAAGTGCGGCAAGCTGATCGTGGCGACAGACGAGCAGGAAGTCCCCGCGCTGCTGCGGTTGTGGAAACAGGCCGAACTCAACCGTGTCGAAGGCGTGCGCTCTCTCGGTGCGGAGGAGGCGCGGGCGCTAGAGCCGGAGCTCCGGTGCGTGGCGGCGATCGAGTCGAGGGAGAGCGGCATTCTCGACGCACACGGCTACATGCTGGCGCTCGAAGGTGAGATCGAAGCGCATGGCGGCGCGATTGCGCTGAACGCGCCATTCGAGGGCGCGCGGCGCGTGGCCGATGCTTGGGAGATAAAGGTCGGCGGGAGCGCGCCCACGACGATCGCCGCCACGCGGCTCATCGTCAGCGCAGGACTGGGCGCGCAGGAATGCGCGCGCCACATCGATGCGTTCCCGACCGATCGCATTCCGCCGCTCTATTTCGGCAAGGGCAGCTACTTCGCGCTGCAGGGCGTAAAGGCGCCATTCAAGCGGCTGATCTACCCGCCCCCTATTCCCGGCGCGCTCGGCACGCACTATCGGCGCGACCTCGGGGGCGTGGCGCGCTTCGGACCAGATCTGGAGTTCGTGGAGCACGAAGATTACAGCGTCGATCCCGCCCGCGCCGAGAGCTTCTACGCCAGGGTGCGGCGGTTCTGGCCTGGTCTGCCGGACGGCGCGCTGCAACCGGATTATGCGGGCATCCGCCCCAAGCTGCATGGACCCGGCGAACCCCAGGGCGATTTCGTCATCGACGACAGCATGGCGAACCTGGCGTGCCTGTTCGGCATCGAAAGCCCGGGCCTCACCTCATCGCTCGCCATAGGCGAAGAAGTGGCGCGGCGTCTTGGTGTTTGACGTTGCCGCAGCGCGGCCCTAGAACCCCCGCCCACGCGCCACAGCTTAAGAGCGCGCTTTGACCGGCACATGGGCCCATATGAGGCTCGGGAGGCCGGCGAGGCACCCCGCCCGACGTGATCGTCCGGCGGGGTTAAGTGCTTTTGGCGCATCGGAGTTTTGATGTTCGACACGCTTACACAGCGGCTCAGCGGGGTGTTCGACAAACTCACGGGGCGCGGCGCGCTCAGTGAGACGGACGTCGACGCCGCGCTGCGCGAAGTGCGCGTGGCGCTGCTCGAGGCCGATGTCGCGCTGCCTGTGGTGAAGGACTTCATCGCCAAAGTGCGCGAGCATGCAGTGGGCGAAGCCGTCATCAAGGCGGTGAAGCCCGGCCAGCAGGTCATCAAAATCGTCCACGACGCGCTGGTGGACACCCTGGGCGGCGACGCGCCCCCTGAGCCGCTTCGGGTTACTGGCGAGCCCCCGAACGTCATCATGATGGCGGGCCTGCAGGGTTCAGGCAAAACCACGACGACGGCGAAAATCGCGCTTCGCCTGACGAAAACCGACAAGCGCCGCGTGCTGATGGCCTCGCTCGACACACGCCGGCCGGCGGCGATGGAACAGCTGTCCACGCTGGGCAAATCGATCGGCGTCGATGTGCTGCCCATCGTGCCGGGCCAGTCGCCGCAGGAGATCACGCGGCGCGCCCTGACTACGGCGCGCCAGAGCGGGCACGACGTGCTGCTGCTTGATACGGCGGGCCGCACGACGATCGATGAAGAGATGATGTCGGAAGCGGCCTCAATCGCGGAGATCGCGCGGCCGCGCGAAGTGCTGCTGGTCGCCGACAGCCTCACCGGTCAGGACGCGGTGGAAACGGCCAAGCGCTTCCATGCGCGCCTGCCGCTGACGGGCTTAGTGTTGACGCGCGTCGACGGCGATGGGCGGGGCGGCGCGGCGCTCTCGATGCGCGCCGTCACCGGCCTGCCCATCAAGTTCCTTGGCGCCGGCGAGCGCGTAGATGCGCTCGAGCCGTTCGATGCTCGACGCATCGCGGGCCGCATTATTGGCCAGGGCGACATCGTCGGTCTGGTCGAGAAAGCCGCCGAACAGGTCGACCGCGCCGAGGCCGAGAAGATGGCCAAGAAGCTGGCCAAGGGCCGCTTCGACTTCGACGACATGGAAAAACAATTGCAGCAGCTGATCCAGATCGGCGGCCTCAAGGGCGTCATGGGCATGCTGCCCGGCGTGCAGAAGCTGAAGAACCAGATCAGCGAGGCCTCTCTGGACGACAAGCAGATCACCCGGCAGATCGCGATCATCCGCTCGATGACCAAAGCCGAACGGGCCAAGCCGGATATCCTGAACGGCCGCCGCCGGGCGCGGATAGCCAAGGGGGCGGGCGTCGAGGTGGCCGAGGTCAATCGCCTCCTCAAGCTGCACCGAAACATGGCCGATATGGCGAAGGCGATGGGCAAAGGAAAACTGCCCTTTGGAATGGGTGGCGGCATGCCCTCGCCCGAGGCTTTGAAACAGCTGGGCTCGGGGCGCCTGCCGCCGGGCCTGGGCCAGCCGGGCGGACTGCCCGGGCTACCGACCGGCGGACTGCCGGGACTTCCAGGAACCGACAAAAAAAGCTAAGAACTCAAAGGAGAAGCACGTAAATGTCCCTGAAAATCCGCCTCGCGCGCGGCGGTGCCAAGAAACGCCCATTCTACTCGATCGTGGTGGCCGACAGCCGCAGCCCGCGCGATGGGCGTTTCATCGAGAAGGTTGGAACCTATAATCCTATATTGAAGTCCGACGACCCCAACCGGGTCACACTCAAGCTTGATCGCATTAAGGACTGGATGAGCAAAGGCGCCCTGCCAACCGACCGTGTGGCGCGGTTCCTCGACCAAGCCGGCGTGATGACGCGCGAGGCCCGTAACAATCCCAATAAAGCCAAGCCCGGCAAGAAGATGAGCGAGCGCGCCGCCGCGAACGCTCCAGCCGGCGAGGCCGCTCCGGAGGCATAAGAAGCGAACGTGGCAGAGAAGAAGACAGCTGCATCCAAGCCCGCGCCGGCAAAGGCCGCGGCCAAAACCACCGCCCCCGCCAAGAAGGCGGCTGCAGGCCAGCGGCGCGGAGAACCCGCGCCCAAGAAAGCTGCGACCCCGCCGGCCAAGTCCGTGAAGGCGGCCAAACCGGCGCCGCCGGCCGCCAAGGCGCCTCCCACCGCCAAACCGCCTGCCCCCAAGGTTGCGGCGCCCGCGAAACCGGCCAAGCAAGACAAGACGGCCGCTCAACCGAAGCCGGCAGCGCCCAAGCCTGCGGCCCCGCAGCCAAAAGCGGCCGCGAGAAAACCCGAACCGCCGAAGCCCGAACCGAAAGCCAAGAGCGAGGCGAAGCACGCCAAACCTGCGGCCAAGGCGGCGCCGAAAACCACACCGCCGGTGAAGCCGGCCGGCCCCGCGGAAATGAACGGCAAGGACCCCGAGCCGAAAAAGGCTGCGGCCAAGCCCGCGAAGGTTGAACCAGCGAAGCCTGAGAAAGCCGTCAAGGCGCCTAAGCCTGCCAAGCCCCCGAAGCTGGCCCCGGTCGAGGCGGCGTTTGCCAAAGCGCCCCCGCCCCGCCCCCTCGCGGTAGCCGCGGGCCGCGCCGAGCCTGTCTCGCGCGTGCTGGCGACGCCCGCACCGAAGGCAGCGCCCAAGCCGCTGAGCGCGCCCAAGCCGGTGGCGGAGCCGGAAGCCGTCGGCGAGTTGAAGCCCGTGCCGGCGTTCAAGGCCAAGGCGCCGGACAAGAAAGGCATGGTGCTCGTTGGCGCCATCGCCGGCGCGTTCGGCGTCAAGGGCGAAGTGCGGCTACGCGCGTTCACCGAAAAGAAAGAGGGCGTCATCTCCTACGGACCGCTGTACGGCGAAGACGGCAAGGTGCTGCTGAAGCCAAAGAACTGGCGCGAGCTGAAGGACGGCGTTGCGGTGGTGGCGCCCGAAGTGAAGACGCGCGAGCAAGCTGAAAAGCTGAAGGGCCAGAAACTTTTCGTGCCGCGGTCCAATCTGCCAGCGACGGCGGAGGACGAGTTTTACGTGGTCGATTTGCTCGGTTCGAAAGCGGAGGCGCTCGACGGCACGGTGCTCGGCGACATCGTCGCCGTTTGGAATTTTGGCGCCGGCGACATCATCGAATATCGCCCGCCGAACGGGGGTCCCAACGTGCGCGTGACTTTCACCAAGGAAACGGTGCCGCACGTTGACCTGGCCGCCAAGCGCGTCGTCATCGATCCGCCAGCGCCGGAGCCGGTGGGGAAGTAAGCTTGCAGCAACAGACTAGTCAGACTAGTCTCTTCTGATGGCTACTTGGCAGCTCCAAACGGCAAAGGCACGGCTTAGCGAACTCCTGCGCAAGGTGCGCGAGGAGGGTCCGCAGACGATTACCGTTCGCGGAAAGGAAGAGTACGTCGTCATGCGCAAAGAAGATGCGCATACGCCCGCGCACGGACGCCTTTTGGCCGGGGCGCCAAAGACAATTTGGGATCTTTTTGAGCCTATCAGAGGACTTGGAGATGATCTCGAGGAAGGGCTGCATGAAGTCCGCGAGGACGCAGAACGCTTCGCGCACAAGGATTGATGTTTCTTCTCGACACCAATCTGATCTCAGAGAGCGCAAAGCCGCGGCCCGACCCACGCGTCCTGCGCTGGACTCAAACAAATCGCGCTCAAGACGCATTCGTCAGCGTGATGACGCTCGGCGAGATCGTGAAAGGTATCGAGCGTCTGGCGCCGGGAAAGCGACGCGCCAATCTGAGCCGCTGGCTAGAGCTAGTTACTTCCCCAGCTTTCAATCCACGCGTTCTGGCCGTGGACGAAGTGATCGCGACCGAGTGGGGCCGCTTGAGTATCGCGGCACGTCGGACGTTACCATGCGCAGATTCCATCCTAGCGGCGACCGCGCGCGTTCACGACCTCATTGTCGCAACACGTAATCAACGCAATTTCGCCGATCTCGGCGTCCGCGTCGTAAATCCTTGGCTCACATGAGTTTCGCCGCGACCCTCATCACGCTTTTTCCGGAAGCGTTTCCCGGCACGCTCGGCTTGTCGCTGATCGGCAAGGCGCTGCGCGAAGGCGTGTGGTCGCTCGATACTGTGCAGCTGCGCGACTTTTGCGTGGGGCCGCATAAGAGCGTGGATGACACCCCCGCGGGCGGCGGCGCGGGCATGGTGATCCGCGCGGACGTGGCGGCGGCGGCGATCGACAGCGTCGCGCCCGACGCGCGGCCGCTCATCTATCTTTCACCGCGCGGCGAGCAGTTTACGCAAAAGCTGGCTGAAGAATGGGCGCGCGGGCCGGGTTTGGTGCTGTTCTGCGGGCGCTTCGAGGGCCTCGACGAGCGCGTGATCGAAGCGCGCGACATGCGCGAAATCGCGGTTGGCGACGCCGTGCTGGCGGGCGGCGAGGCGGCGGCGCTCGTACTGCTGGAGGCGTGCGTGCGGCTGCTGCCCGGCGTACTCGGAAACGAGGCTTCCGTCGTCGAAGAAAGTTTCAGCGACGGTCTGCTCGAGCATCCGCACTACACGCGCCCGCGCGAGTTCGAAGGCCGCGCGATTCCCGACGTGCTGATGTCTGGCGATCATGCGAAAATCGCCGCGTGGCGGCGCGCTGAGCGCGAACGGCTCACCGCCCAAAGACGGCCCGATTTGAAGCGCACCCGCGACTGATGCTGCGTCCGCTCCTGATAATGCTCGCTTTGCTAGCGCCGCTGCCCGCGGCCGCTCAGAGTTCGCCCGCCCCGGATGTGGCGCGCGCCACGCGCGCGCTGTCCGCCATGTGGCGGCCGCTGGCGGATGCGGCTTCGGTGGAGGCGGCTTGCGCGGGAGCGGTGGAGGAAATCGCCGCGGTGGAAGCCGCCCTGCCCCCCGTGGTCACACAGCAGTCTCTGGCCCGGGTGCGGGCCCTGCATGGGCTTCTCGTGGTCCCGACCGACGACCCCCAGGCGGCATACTTCTTTCCCGATGCGACCATGCCCTGGTTTGCGGCCGGCCTGGGGGCGGTGGCGGTGATCGACGAAGCCCAGGGCTTTGTCGGCGTGCGCGATGCAGCCGGACGCGATATCGCCTTTCAGCTCGGCCGCGGCGGCCAGCATCCCCTGCTCCGGATTAGGAATCCGGAAGGTCAGGTGCTGAACTTTGTCGGCTGTGCGCCGACCTGGCGCGCCTCATAGCCCTCGACAGGGGGGCAAGCTTCCCCTATACGCCCCGCTTTCCCGTGGTTTCCCAAGGAAGCGCCGGCCGTGGCCCCGCGCGCTCCGGTAATGCCGATGAACCTGATCAAGACGCTTGAGCAAGAAGAAGTCGCCCGCATCACAAAGGGCAAGACCGTCCCCTCGTTCGATCCGGGCGACACGCTGCGCGTGAACGTGAAGATCAAGGAAGGCGATCGCGAGCGGATCCAGGCTTACGAAGGTATTTGCATTGCGCGCGCGGGGGCGGGCCTCAATGCGAACTTTACTGTGCGCAAGATCAGTTTCGGCGAAGGCGTTGAGCGCGTGTTCCCGCTCTACTCGCCGACCGTGGATTCCATCGAAGTCGTCCGCCGCGGCAAAGTCCGGCGCGCGAAACTCTATTACCTGCGCGAGCGCCGCGGCAAATCGGCCCGCATCGCCGAGCGGGCCGGCGGGGCGCGCGAAGAGGATTTCGTCGGCGAAGCCGCGGACGCTGGGGCCGAAGCGGCGAAGTAAGGCCGTTGGCAATAAGGCGTTAGGGGGCCGCAGCGCATGTCGCCGCGGCCCTCATCGTATCTACATATTGCCCTATTGGCCCGCTGCCCTATTGCCTTATTCACATGAACGCGCTGACCAAGCCCCCGCGCGCGGATGTCGAGATCGTGACGCTCGGCTGCCGCCTCAATGCTTACGAAAGCGAAGCCATGCGCGCGCTGGCGAGGGAGGCGCAACTCTCCAACGCTGTGATCGTCAACACGTGTGCAGTGACCGGCGAGGCCGTTCGTCAGGCGCGCCAAGCGATCCGTCGCGCGCGGCGTGAGCGGCCGGAAGCGGAGATCATCGTCACCGGCTGTGCGGCGCAGATCGACCCCGCCGCCTTCTCCGCCATGCCGGAGGTCAGCCGCGTCATCGGCAACGCCGAGAAGATGCGCGCCGAAAGTTTCGCGGGCGGGCATGAGCGCGTGTCGGTGTCCGACATCATGGCGGTGCGGGAAACGGCGTCGCATTTGATCGACGGGTTCTCAGAGCGCACGCGCGCTTATGTGCAGGTGCAGAACGGCTGCGATCACCGTTGCACGTTTTGCATTATTCCCTACGGTCGCGGCAATTCGCGCTCGGCGCCGGCGGGCGATGTGGTCGAGCAAGTCAAACGCCTGGCGGCGAACGGCGTGCCGGAGGTGGTGCTGACCGGCGTCGATCTCACATCGTGGGGCGGCGATCTGCCGGGAACGCCAGCGCTCGGCGCACTGGTGGCGCGGATTCTTAAGCACGTGCCCGAGTTGCCCATGCTGCGCCTCTCATCGCTCGATGCGATCGAGATGGATGCGCAGCTGTTTGAACTCGTCACACAACATGAGCGCGTTGCGCCCTATCTGCATCTCTCCCTGCAGCATGGCGACGATCTCGTTCTGAAGCGGATGAAGCGCCGCCATTCCCGTGCACAGGCGATCGAGCTGTGTCAGCGCCTGAAGGACGCGCGGCCGGAGATTGCGTTGGGGGCCGATCTGATCGCCGGTTTCCCGACCGAGACGGAAGAGCACTTCGGCAACACTCTTTCGTTGATCGAGCAGTGCGATCTTGCGTTCGTGCATGCGTTTCCGTTCAGCCCGCGCGAGGGCACGCCCGCGGCGCGCATGCCGCAAGTTGAGCGGCACGTGGTGAAGGCGCGCGCGGCGCGGTTGCGCGGGGCGGGTGCGGCGGCGCTGGCGCGGCATCTGGATCGCTGGGTTGGACGCGAGGCTGTGGCGCTGGTGGAGCGCGAAGGGTTTGCGCGACTGGCGGATTTTACGAGCGTTTCGATCTATGATCGTAGCTTTCCCCCTCCCCCAGAGGGGGAGACGGCCGGGGGGTGGGGTGACAGCACCTCATCGCTTGGGAAGTTCACCCCCTCCCCTGCCCCTCCCCCCTCCAGGGGGAGGGGAATCCGCCTTCGCTTCACATCCCATGACGGCCAACATCTGATCGGCGTGCCCGCATGATCTGGGGCCTCTTAGACAAGAAGAAAAAATCAAACGAGGCGCGGGCGGAGATCGAGCAAAGCCGCGGCTTGTTCGACGGCTTGCGCAAATCTTCGGCGAAGCTCGCGGACAGCTTCACGTCGGTGTTCACCAAGGAGAATCTCGACGCCGCCGACATTGCACAACTCGAAGATCTGCTGATCGCATCTGACATGGGCGCGCCCGCGGCGGCGCGCATTGCGGGCGCCCTTGCCAATCAGCGGTTCAGCAAAGAAAACGCCGATGCCGAGGCGCGCGCAGCGCTGGCGGCGGAGGTTGCGCGTATCCTGAAGCCGCGCGAGGCGGAGCTGGACCTGACCCACGGCCCAAAGCCGCGCATCGTGCTGGTGATCGGCGTCAACGGCTCCGGCAAGACAACCACCATCGGCAAGCTCGCGAACAATCTCACCAATGCCGGCGCGAAAATCGTCATCGGCGCCGCCGACACGTTCAGGGCGGCCGCGATCGAACAACTCAAGGTGTGGGCCGACCGCGCGAGCGCAGATTTCGTTTCCTCATCGCAAGGCGCGGATGCGGCGGGCGTCGCGTTCGAAACGGTGAAGCGCGCCAAGAACGAGAACGCCGACGTGGCGCTGATCGACACCGCGGGGCGGCTGCAGAACAAATCCGAGTTGATGGCCGAGCTGGCCAAGATCATCCGCGTGATGCGCAAGCTCGACGAAGACGCGCCGCACGAGACGTTACTGGTTCTTGACGCAACGGTTGGACAGAACGCGCTCAGCCAAGTCGAAAGCTTCCGTTCGGTGACGGAAATCACCGGTCTGGTGATGACCAAGCTCGACGGCACCGCCAAGGGCGGCGTGCTCGTTGCGCTGGCGCAGCGGCACGCCATTCCCATTCATTTCATTGGCGTCGGCGAGAAAGCCGAAGATTTGCAGCCGTTCGACGCTGACGCGTTTGCGCGCGCGTTGGTCGGACTGGCGCCAGTCTAAGTTCTAAAGCGCTTCAAACGCGAGCCCCACAGCGAGCACTGGAAGAACCGGCGCGAGCGTCACGAAGAAGAGCGTCAGCAACGTGTGGGAGAATGAGCGGGTCATGGGAATCACCTCATGCGACGATTGCGGCCGCAGTCGTGGCGGTCTGAAGCAGGATGGCGGCCACGATGGCGATCGAGAGCACGAGGCTCACAGCGCGCAGGGCCGGCGGGAAGGCGTTCGGATCGAGATTGACGAGATGCGGATCGAACATGGCGTGATCTCCTGAGAGACCACACGTGGTGAGCGCTCGACACTGTTACGAACGAGCTTTAGGCGCAACGGATGTGAACGCGATTCACAGCGCTCGTTCGATTTCACGCATGCCGCCCTAGCGCCCCGCGCGCACCGGCAGGGGCACGTTGCAGACATTCACACGACCCGTGGGCTCCACGAAAAAATCTTCGCGGCGGTGGCGGCGGGACTCGATCACCGCGCGAAATGTGGCGCTATCGGTGCGCAAAGCTTCGAGATTGGTGCGTTCGCCGGCCGGCAGTTCGGAGGCGAGGCGAACGCTGCGGATGGGCACGCGCTGTTCCGGGTTCTCGTAAAAGCCCAAGACGCCTGTGCCGCGCGGCAGCGATGTGAGCAGCTCCATCCCCTGGACGATGCGCCCGACCATGGCGAGGTTGCGGTCGAGATGGCGCGGCGACTGGCCGATGACGGTGTAGAGCTCTGTCGAATTGCCGGTGTTGGGCGGATTCTCGCGCCCGACGCCGATGGCGCCGTAGCAATGCAACATCCAGGTTTCGCCGCGATGGTTGCGGCCCGCCCAGAAGCCGTTGGTGAAGCCGGTCTGGTCTGCGTACGAATCCGGATCCTGCAGGGGCGTGAAGGGCAGGCCTGCGGCGCTGCGATAATATTCGTGCGCTACGATCTCCGCGCGGGCCGCGCCCATGTCGCGCGGGCTGTCTTCAGCGCGGCCCCATTGGACGACGTAATTGTCCTGCACGCGGTTGATGGAAGCGCCGTCCCAATAATGCGCGAGAGCCAGCGCGCGCACGTTCTCGGCATGCTCGGGTGAAAAGTCCGGCGATAAGGCAATGATGACGCGGCCGGACGCCAGTTCCATGTACAGCGTCCAGTCCGGATCGAGCGGGGCCCAGTCCGAGGCCGGCGACTGTTCGAGAATTTCACCGAGGGAACGAACCGGTCCCGACGGCTCAGGGTCGAGACTGACGCTAGCGCAGGCGGCCAGCGCCGCCATGGCGAGAAATCCGCTGACCCGCATGTCCCCTCCTCCAGCTTGGGCGCCGACTCTGGGCAGGGATTGCGTTTCAGCGCAAGCGTCTGGTCTCAGCGCTCGCGTTCGTCGTATCAGGAGCCATGAACGACGAAGTGCCGCTCGCCCCTGCCGCGCCGCGCAAAGCCGGCGCGAACCAGCTTCTGATCGATCTTGGCCCAATCGCGGTGTTCGTCGTCGCGTTCAACGTCCTCCAGCGCATCGAGGCGGTGAAGGACAACGCGGTCTACATCGCTACCGCCATCTTCATCGCCGCGACGTTGGCGGCCATAGGCTACTGCAAGCTGAAGCAGGGGCGCATTCCCCCGGTGCTGATCGTGACCGGCGTGCTGGTCACATGTTTCGGCGGCCTCACGCTGGTCTTGCACGACGAGACCTTCATCAAGATCAAACCGACATTTGTGTATCTGTTTTACGCCGCCGCAATCGGCATTTCGGTGCTGATCAGGCAGAACGTCTGGAAGCTTCTGTTCCGGCACGTGTTCAACTTGCCCGACCGCATCTGGACCGTGCTGGCTTTACGCTGGGCAGCCCTGTTTCTCTTTCTATCTGGCCTGAACGAATACGTCCGCCTCACGCAGACGACTGAGTTTTGGGTCAACTCGAGGCTGTTCCTTTTCACGCCGCTTGTGATCGGCTTTGCGCTGCTGAACACGCCGCTGGTGCTGAAACATCACCGCGAGGACGGCGGGGCGCCTGAGCGGGCGGCGCCTTCAACCTGAGTTGCGCAATCTTCGGGCTGATTTTCGCCTTCTTGGGGAACAACGCTTCCGGGCATGATTGCTTGCGTCGGCAGCGGCGCTAAAGTCTGCGCGCTTTTCTGGGCGGCGGACCATGGCGCGCAAAATGCCGGACCCTTCTGAGTCCGGCCCCTATCGGCTCGCGGTTTCGACGAGCCACCTCTTGCATCGCGCCGAGCAATTGGCCGCCGATCGCTTCGCCCAACTCGTCGGCGACGCGGTAACGCTGCGCCAGTTTGCCGTCCTCGCCGCTGTCGCGGAGTCGCCGGGACTCAGTCAGATCGATCTCGTGCGCGGCACGGGCATCGACCGCTCCACGCTGGCCGACATGATGAACCGCATGGAAAAGCGCGGTCTCATCGAGCGAACGACGTCAGAGGAGGATGCGCGCGCCCGCTCTGTGCGGTTAACGCCGCTCGGCCTCTCGACCTTTCACGCGTCCATCGCACACGCTCGCGCGGCTGACGCGGCGATCCTCGACATGCTGCCGCGCACAAAGGCGAAGTCGTTTCAGAGCATCCTGATGAAGCTGGCCAGGCTCGCTGACGAGGCGGCCGCGAAGGCCGACCGCGCGGCTCGCCGTCAGGCCAAGCGCGAAGCGCGCCGGAAACAGCGCGAGGCGAAGAAGGCGCAGGAGCGCGGCGCTAAACGCAAAGCGCGCGGATGATCGAGAACTGCCGGGACTCAATTTTCCGCTTGTTCGAGCGCCGGCCGTATCACCTGTTCGCGCACCTCGGGCGTCAGCGGTCCGCGATAAACGGCGCGGATGGCGCCGTCAGCGCCGATCACGAATGTTTCCGGCGCGCCGGTGATGCCAAGTTCGAGGCCGAAGCGTCCCTCGGGATCCATGCCGACGGCGCTGAACGGGTTGCCGAGTTCGTCGAGGAAGGCGGCTGTGGCTTCGGGGCGATCTTTATAGGCGACGCCGACGATATCGACGCCGCCAGCCTGCAGCGCCATCAATTCCGGATGCTCTGCGCGGCACGGCGTGCACCAGGAGGCGAAGACGTTGATGACGTACGCGCGCCCTTCGCGCGAGGCGTGCGTGACCGGCTCGCCGCCTCCGAGGCGCTCGAGGCTGTAGGCCGGCGCGGGCCGGCCGATGCGTCCTTCCGAAAAGGTCTCGCGCGTCTGTTCGCGCGTGAGCAGGAACACGCCAACGCCGATTAGCGCCAGCAGCGCTGCCAGCGGAATGATTGCGATGGCGCGATTCATGGCCGGCGCTCCCCGCGCGCGCGTTTGGACCAATGTGCGAGACGCAGCGTGACGGCCAGCGTCAACACGGCGAGCGCCGCGCACGCAAACGCATACGCGCCCCAGACGTAAGGCCAACCGCCTTCCATCATGCATTTGCTCCGCGCAGCCGCGCCGCCTCGATGCGACGGCGATAGATCGCGGCGCGCATGTTCATCATAGTGAGCGCGGCAAAAAGCAGGAAAAACGCGCCGGCCATGATGAAGAGCGGGCCAAGCATGGATGGGTGAATAGAGGGGCCTTCGGCGCGAAGTATGCTAGCCGGCTGATGCAGCGTCGACCACCAGTCGACCGAGAAGTGCACGATCGGGATGTTGATGAGGCCGGCGAGACAAAGAATGGCGGCGAGCCGCGCAGCCTTCTCCTCTTCCTCAACCGCGTTCCAGAGCGCGATGTAGCCGAGATAGACGATGAACAGCACCAGCATGGAGGTGAGCCGCCCGTCCCACTCCCACCATGTGCCCCAGGTCGGCGCGCCCCAGAGGGAGCCTGTGGCGAGGCAGATTCCCGCGTAGGTGGCGCCGATGGGCGCGGCGGCGCGCGCGGCGACGTCAGCCAGCGCGTGGCGCCAGACAAGGCCGATGACACTCGCAGCGCCCATGAACACGTAGATGCCCAGCGACCACCATGCGGCTGGCACATGCAAATACATGATGCGCACGGTTTCGCCCTGCTGATAATCGGCTGGCGACAAGAAGAGGGCCCACGGCAGACCGATGGCGAACAGCCCCAGCGCTGCAAACAGGCACAGGGGCGCGGCCCATGCCGAATAGCTCATGAAACGTGCGGGATTGGCGAGTGCGGTCAGCATGTTCAGGCGTCAGCTGTCAGGTGCCAGAATCGAAGGGTCGACGGCAGTGGACATTCTGACACCTCGCACCTGAGACCTATTCCGATTGCACACGCAGCGCGGCCGCTGCGGCGATGGGCCCTAGCGCGCACGCGCCGAGCGCGCAGCCGGCGAGGATGAGCAGCGCGGCGCCGACGTCCTGTCCCGACGCCAGCGCCGAGCCGAAGATGATGGGCGGGGCGAAGAAAGGCAGCACAATGAGCGCGATCACGACGCCGCCGCGCTTCACGCCCGCGGTCACCGCCGCACCGACCAGGCCAACGCCGATAAAAGCGGCCATGCCGAGCGCGAGGCTCGCCGCGACGAGCAGCGCACGCTCCGGCGGCGCTTGCAGCGCGATGGCGGCCGGCGCTCCCGCGATCGCGAGAGGCAGACCGATGGCGATCCAGAGCGCCGCGCCCTTCGCCAACACGAGCACCTCCAGCGGGGCGCTCGAGAGCAGCATCTGGTCGAGCGAACCGTCCTCAAGGTCAGCCTGGAACAGCCTCTCCAGCGTCACGAGCACGGCGAGCGCTGCGGCGATCCAGACCAGCGGCGGGCCGGCGCTCTGCAGCAGCGCGCGTTCCGGCCCCATCGCCAACGGCACGAGCACCGTTGCGCCGAGAAAGAATCCGAGCGGCGCCACCGCGCCTCCGGCCGCGCCCCACATGAGCGCAAGGTCGCGCCGGAACGTGGCGATGAAAGCGCTCATGCACCCACCGTTATGGTTTGAGCGGGCGTTGGACCGAGCGGTTCGTGCACGGCGGCTATTACGATGCCCCCGTGTAAGCGATGTGACTCGATGAGATCGCCGAGCATTTCCTTGCCATCGGCGTCGAGCGCCGCGGCTGGTTCGTCGAGCAGCCAGATCGGTCGCGGCGCAATGCGCAGACGCATCAGTGCAAGACGGCGCGCTTGACCTTGACTTAGCGCGCGCACGGGCAGGTCAGCCCGTTCGATCAGACCAAACCCGACGTCATCGATGGAATCCGCGCTGCCCGTCACGCCAAACAACCCGCTCCAATAGCGCAGGTGAGTGCGTACGCTGGCCTCGCGTTTCAGCGCGTTAGCATGGCCGATGAAGTGGATTGCGAGGGGCGGTTCTGCAACATTGTCATAGACAATCTTGCCCGCGCGCGGTTTCAAGAAGCCCGCGAGCGCGCGCAGGAGGCTGGTTTTTCCGGCGCCGTTCGGGCCGCGCACCTCGATGTAGGCGCCAGTCGATGCGCTAAAACTCAAGCCCTCAAATAGAACGCGGCCGCCGCGCGAAAGGCTTAGGCCCTCGACGCGAAGCGATGGCTTGTCTTGGAAAGGTCCGGGCCCGCCCATAATGCGGCCCCGGTTCTAGAAAGGGTTGCTTTGCTCGCCAAGCCGCGCCTTGGTTCGAGCAGCGAGGGAGGTGCTGCGATGCGGCGTTGTGTGGCGGGGCTGGTGCTGGCCAGCCTGTTGATGGCGTGCGGCCAGGCGAACGAGGCCAACCAAGCGCCTATGGAAGAAAGCGCGGGTTACGCCGCCATGGACCGCGCTGCCGAGGGCGCAGCTGCGCCTGCCCCTCCGCCGCCGGTATCGGCGTCTGCGACGGGCGACGCCGACCAGCGCCCTGCCCAGCCGACGACGACGCAGCCAGGCCAGCCGCCAGGGCCAGCGCCCATCCTGTATCTCGCTTACTCGTACGGAGTGGGCCTCGAGATTCCCAGCCAGCGTTTGTCCGGCGTCATGGATCGGCACGTGCAAGCCTGCCAGTCGGCCGGGCCGCGGCTTTGCCAGTTGATCGAGTCGAACCGACAAGGCGATCCTGAAAGCTACATGCAGGGCTATGTGTGGCTGCGCGGCGAGCCGGCCTGGCTGCGCGCGTTCATGGGCGGCCTCGAAGCACAGGCCGATGAGGCTGGCGGGCGGATCACCTCGCAGACCGTCCAGTCGGAGGACCTGACGCGGCAGATCGTCGATACGGAGGCGCGCCTGCGCGCACTGACGGCGTTACGCGATCGCCTTCAGGAATTGCTGCGTTCGCGGCCGGGGCGCCTTGCTGACTTGCTGGAAGTGGAACGCGAACTGGCGCGGGTGCAGGGCGAGATCGATTCGACGCAATCGACGCTCGCTGTCATGCGAACGCGCGTGGCGATGTCGGAGCTGCGGCTGAACTATCAGTCTTCGCCGCGCCCCTTGGGCAGCGATACGTTCCGCCCGTTGCGGGATGCGCTTGCGGGCTTCCTGGGGATCGTGGTCGCCGGGTTTGCGGCCATCGTCACCATCATCGCTGGCCTGATTCCGTTGGCGGTAGTGGTCGTGCCGCTTGCGTGGCTTGCGCTGCGCTGGCGCAAGCGTCGCGGCGGCAGATTCTTCGGACCGAGAACCCCGCCTGTGGCCCCGCCCCCGACTTGACGCGGGGAAATAGGTCCTTTTCCCGCCGCCTTTCCAGCTGGGCTGAGTGAGAGCGGGACAAGCATCGTTTGCGCCTTTGGTTTTCGGCGCTACATAAGGCGTGCCGCGCGCCCGGTTTGATTCCGGATTTGGGGCGCTCCCCAACGCGTCTGCATCTCTGACCCCTCACACCCAGGATGCACGCTCATGCCTTCTTTGAACTCCTTCAACGCCCGCTCCAGGCTGAGCGCCGGCGGCAAGACCTACTCCTATTACGATCTCAATAAGGCCTGCGAAAACGGTTTAGGCGACGTCAAGCGCCTGCCGATGTCGATCAAGGTGCTGCTTGAAAACCTCTTGCGCACCGAAGACGGCGTTGCGGTGAAGAAGGCCGACATACTCGCCATGACGGCATGGCTCGTAAACAAGGGCAAGAACGAGGTCGAGATCGGTTTCAGCCCTGCGCGCGTCTTGATGCAGGATTTCACGGGCGTGCCGGCGGTGGTCGATCTCGCGGCGATGCGCGACGCAGCCGCTGCGCTGAAGGCCGATCCGGAGCGGATCAATCCGCTCGTACCCGTCGACCTTGTGATCGACCACTCGGTGATGGTGGATCATTTTGCCGGCCCGGACGCGTTCAAGCGCAACGTGGAGCTGGAGTATCGGCGCAACCGCGAGCGCTACCAGTTCCTGCGCTGGGGACAACAGGCGTTTCGCAATTTCCGTGTCGTGCCGCCCGGCACAGGCATCTGCCATCAGGTGAACCTCGAATATCTCGGCCAAGCGGTCTGGACGCGCGAGGAGAACGGCGAGGAATTGGCCTATCCTGACACCGTGGTCGGCACCGACAGTCACACCACCATGATCAACGGAATTGGCGTGCTCGGCTGGGGCGTAGGCGGCATCGAAGCGGAAGCAGCGATGCTTGGCCAATCCATCTCAATGCTGATCCCCGAAGTGATCGGCTTCAAGCTCACCGGAAAGCTGCAAGAAGGCGCAACCGCCACCGATCTTGTACTCACCGTCACGCAGATGCTGCGCAAGAAAGGCGTGGTGGGCAAATTCGTGGAATTCTATGGACCCGGTCTCGACGGCATGAGCGTGGAAGACCGCGCGACAATCGCCAACATGGCGCCGGAATACGGCGCGACCTGCGGTTTTTTCCCGGTCGATCAGAAGACCATCGAGTACCTGCGCGCCACTGGGCGCGATCCTACGCGCGTTGCGCTGGTGGAGACGTATTGCAAGACCCAGGGCTTGTGGCGCACCGAAGAAGAACCCGTGTTCACGGACACGCTGGAATTGTCGTTGGCGGATGTGCGGCCCTCGCTGGCCGGGCCGAAGCGGCCCCAGGACCGCGTGGCGCTCGGGGCGCTGGCCGAAGGCTTCACCAAGTCGATGCAGGACGAGTTCCGCAAGAGCGCCGAGCTGAAACGCCGCGTTCCGGTCGCCGGCTGCGATTATGACGTGGGGCACGGCGATGTGGTGATTGCGGCGATCACGTCCTGCACCAACACCTCGAACCCGAGCGTCATGCTCGCGGCGGGTCTCCTGGCGCGCAACGCGCGCGCAAAGGGGCTGAAGGTGAAGCCGTGGGTGAAAACCTCGCTGGCGCCGGGCTCTCAGGTGGTCACAGATTATCTGGCGAAAGCCGGTCTCGACGACGATCTGGATGCGCTCGGCTTCAATCTCGTCGGCTATGGCTGCACGACTTGCATTGGCAATTCCGGCCCGCTGCCGCCTGCGATCTCGGCGGCAGTGAGCGAAGCCGATCTTGTGGTCGCCTCGGTGCTCTCAGGCAACCGCAATTTTGAAGGGCGCGTGAACCAGGATGTGCGCGCGAACTATCTCGCCTCGCCGCCGCTGGTGGTCGCGTATGCGCTTGCCGGCTCGGTGTACGTCAACCTCGAAACCGAGCCGCTTGGAACCGGCAGCGACGGCAAGCCCGTTTACTTGCGCGATATCTGGCCCAGCAATGCCGAGATCGAGCGGACGGTGCGGGCGGCCGTGACCCCTGACATGTTCGCAAAACGCTATGCCGACGTCTTCAAGGGCGACGAGCTTTGGCAGGGCATCGAAGTAGCACCTGGGCGCACTTATGCGTGGGACGCCAAATCAACGTACGTGCAAAACCCGCCCTATTTTGTCGGCATGACCATGAGGCCAACCCCGCCGGAAGATGTAAAGGAAGCGCGCATCCTTGGGCTGTTCGGCGATTCAATCACAACGGACCACATCAGCCCGGCCGGTTCGATAAAAAAAGCAAGCCCAGCTGGCCAATACCTGACCGACCATGGCGTGCCGCAAAGCGAGTTCAATTCTTACGGCGCGCGGCGCGGCAATCATGAAGTCATGATGCGCGGCACGTTCGCCAACATTCGCATCGTCAACGAGATGGTGCGCGACGAGAGCGGCGCGGCGATCCAGGGAGGCTTCACCGTGCATCAGCCGAGCGGCGACCGGATGTTCATCTACGACGCGGCCATGCGCTATCAGAAAGAAGGGCGGCCGCTTATCGTCTTCGCCGGCAAGGACTATGGCATGGGCTCTTCGCGCGACTGGGCCGCCAAAGGCACGCTGCTGCTTGGCGTGCGCGCCGTCGTCGCCGAAAGCTTCGAACGCATCCACCGGTCCAACCTGATCGGCATGGGCGTGTTGCCGTTGCAGTTCCTCACGGGCGGATGGAAGGACCTTGGGCTGACTGGAGAGGAGACGTTATCCATTTCAGGAGTTTCCTCCCTTGGACCCCGCCAAAATGTGACCCTGTCAATCGGCCGAAGCGACGGAGGCAGGGAGGAAGTCGACGTGCTTTGCCGCATCGACACCGAGAATGAGGTAGAATACTTCCGAAACGGGGGCATTCTGCACTATGTCTTGCGTAGCTTGGCTGCTGCCGCCTGAGTTTTTGCCGCCCCGTCACGCGTGTTTGATTTCAACCGCGCCGACGGGGCGGTCATGCTCCGCCGCCATGATCGGCCGCCTCCTTGCCGCTGCGGTTTTTCTCCTCGCGGGAGCGTTCACTACCTCGGCGCGCGCGCAGACGACGGTCCGTGTCGACGCCGTGGTGGAGTTGTTCACCAGCCAGGGATGCAACCAATGTCCGCGCGCGAACCGCCTGCTTGGAACGTTTGCGCGTGAAGAACGCGTGCTTGCGCTAACCCTGCCGGTGCCGATCTGGGATTATCTGGGCTGGCGCGACACCTTCGCCGAACGCGACTTCGCCGACCGCCAATACGCCTACTCGCGCACGCTTCATGTTCGCGGCCGCTTCACGCCGCAGCTTGTCTACAGCGGCGCCGCCCAGGGCAGCGCATCGAACTGGGACGAGGCGCGGGCCATGCTGGACCAGGCGCGCGCCGCGGGCCTGCCGTCGGCGCCTGCGATCTCGATCGCGCGGGCGCGCGGCGCCAGCGTGCGCGTGAGCGTTGGAAGCGGCGCGCGCAGGCCGGCAGCGGACGTTTGGATTATCGCGTTCGATCCGGGCCCGATCAGCACCTACGTAACGCGCGGCGCAAACTTCAATCGCCGCATCAGCCACTACAATCTCGTCACCTCGATCGAGCGCGCCGGCGCCTGGACCGGAGAAGCCGCGACGTATGAGCGCGCGCGCTGCACCCCGTCATGCGCTGTGATCGTTCAAGAACCGAACGGGGGGCGTATCATAGGCGCTGCCTACGCGGCCATCCGCGACTACTGACCTACTCGGTCACCCCTGGGATAAGCGCGCCTAGGGGCGGCGCAAGACTCTCGGCTTCGATCTCGTCAAGCGCGTAGGCCCAGGGCGCCGCGCGATTGTTGATTTCCAGCGCCGCCGCCTCCTGTTCCTGGGTCTCGGCGCGCGCGACCAATTTCAGCCATGGCCGGCCGTCGCGCTCAATCAACTCGGCGTCCAGCGTAATCCCGTCGAAAGTGGTGGCGCGCACGCGCGCGAAGGGCTCGCCCTGGATCGCCGGGGCCGTGCGCACGTCCACCGGCGCAAGCTGCGCGATGCGCTCGGCCGCCGCCGTTACGCTCGATTGTGCGAGCGCTGCAAGCGCGGGGGACGCGATGCGCCACGGCATGTCGGCGCTGTCGCGAGCAAGGACATAGGCGCGCCCCTCGTGGGGCGTAATTTCAACCCGCGCGAGGCGCTCGGCCGGCATGTCGAGCGGCGTCAGCTGCAGCCAGGCGGCGATGTTGCGCAGCGGCGGCAATTCGCCCTGCGCAGCCCAGGTCTGATCGCTGTCGGGCCGCCGAACATAAAGACCGCCAGGCTCGATGCCGAGAATGAGGTTCACCAAAAGCGCGCCCCGGCCGTCCTCGATCTGAACGAGAACGCCGCGCCGGCCCTCGCGCGGATCGCCAACGCCGAGGCGCTCGTGCTTGGCCGGATCGTTAGTCATACGGCGAGTGTAGCGCAGGCCTTCCAAGCCCTCCGTCAGCTGGGCAAGACGCGAGGCGAGCACGGGATAGTCGTCGCGGTCGCGCATCACCCAGACTTGCTCTCCGCCGCGCTGGGCGCGTTCGATGCGATAGCTCGCGTCGGCGCTCGTGATGATGATGCGCTGGCCGCTGCTGATGTTTTGCGCGAGACCGGGAACAACCGGTCCGGACGCAAGATCGGGGCGGGAGGCGCGGTACTCGATCCCGAGCGTGACTGCAGCGATCGCCAGCAACGCGCCGGCAATCAGCCAAAGCTTCAGGGCGTCGCGCTTGCGCCGTTCGGCGAGGTCGGTGCTCATCGCCGCGCTCTCCCGCGCCGTCGACGGCGCCAGAACAGGAAGAGGCCCGCGCCCGCCACCAGAAGCGGGGCGAGCCACATGTTGACGAACACGACAGCGGCCTCAAGGCGTTCGATGTCCCCGCGCAGATTGCGCTCGGTGCGCCGCAGTTCGTTGCGCACCTCAATCACCTCGGCGCGGAAGCGTTCGATTTCCGAATTTTCCTCCGGCGTCAGCTCGGCGCCGAGATTGCCTGTGAAGAATCCCGATCCGCGGCCGCGAGCCTGCAACTCCGCGAGCCGCGCTTCGGCGTCCTGAAGCTGCTGCTGCAACCGCTCCTGCTGGTTCTGGATGCGCCGGTCGGCGTCACGCTCCATTTCCTCAATCAATTCCATGCGCCGCAGCGAAGGGGCGCGCGAGCGCAGCGAAACGAGGGCGTCGGAGCCCCCAAGCACATCGATGGCGTTGAGCGCGAATGAGGCGTTGTCGGCGGCGGCCCCGCCGCTTTGCGGATCGACGTAGAAATCGTCCGCGAGAAAATCCACGTCCGATACGATGACGATTTCGGCCGGTCTTTCCGAGCGCGCCAGATGCGGCGCCTGTTGCTCCAGCTCGGCGATGGGTTCAGCCGGCGGCGCGGCTTCCCCATTCTCTTCCGTTTCAGGCGGCGGCGGGGCGGGGCGGCCATCCGGAAACGCGGTTTGCAGATTGCCCGAGAGGCGGAGCGCAACCGTTTCGATACGTCCGCCGGACTGAGGCCACATGCTCAGCACTTCATACGGCGATGGACGCATCAGCGCGGCCGCGGCCGGCATACGCATCGTGTTGCCGCTGGTCTGCGCCAACGCGCGGACCTCGACTCCCTCCCGTTCGCTCCAGGAGAGGCTTCCGGCGAGACCGAAATTGATCTGACGGCGCAACCAGGCCGTCATCAGATCCTCCCGATCCAGATCGTCAGCTGGCACGAAAAAGAAAAGCGGCTGCGGCAGGTTCTCGATCTGGCCGGTTTGCGGGTCCTGCGCCTGCACCGGCAGCGCATGCTCAAGGTCGAGCACGACGCTCGGCGTCATCGAAACACCCCAGCGTTCGAGCAGCGGTTCAAGCGTCGATGCGGTTGGCGCCGCCCCCGCGGGGTTGAACGGATCGAAGCCCGATTGTTGAGCGGACAAAGCGGCCGGATCGAGCGCAATGAAAGCGCGGCCGCGCCGCAGGATGAACTGATCGACGGCGTAGAGCTGCTGCTCGCTCAGGGCGCCCGGATGAATGATGGCGAGCACGTCTGTCTCTGGAGGGATTTGCGCAAAGTCCGGCCCCAGCTTCGTCACCTGCATGAGCCGGCCCATCTCCGCCGCAAACACGCCGTGCACGCCCCCAAGCGCGGGGCTGGCCGCGGCGCTGGCCGGATCGATCGGGAGCGACGTGATCAAGGCCACTTGCGTGGCGTCGGGACTTTCCAGTTCGTAGATGAGGCGCGTGATCTCGTATTCGAGGAAAGGTTCGCGCTCGGGCGCAAAGAAGGGGATGGTGCGCCGGTCGTCGATCGCGTTGGCGCCGGTGAGGCCGAAATAGATGGGATCGGCGTTCTGGCTCGGCCGCACCGGTTCGATGCCGGCTTCGACGGCATCGTCTTCCGCATCCGAATACGGTTCGACGTCGACTTCCCTGAAGCGCACGCGCCCGCCGCTGCGCGCCTGGAAGGACTGAAGCATTTCGCGGACGCGCGCGGCGTAGGCCTGCAAGTGCGGCAACGCGGCGGCGGCATCGCGCGAATAATAGAGCGTCAGCTCGACCGGCTCGCTGAGCTGATCGAGAGTCTGCTCCGTCCCCCGGCTGAGTGAATAGAGCCGGTCTTCGGTGAGATCGAGCCGCCAGGAGCGGAACCAGGAGTTCGCCGTTAGGTTGGCCGCGACAAACGCAACGAGAAGCGCCAGCGCGGCGACAAGGGCAAAGCGGCGCGCGCTCATCTGCTAGCCTCCCCGCCTTGCGTCAACGGCGAGCGCAGTGAAGCTAAGGCACAGCGCGATCAGCGACACGAAATAGAAGACCGATCTGAACTCGACGACGCCGCGCTGGGCGGCGTCGAAATGGTGCAGGATAGAGAAGCGCGCCACCGCCGCAGCGGAGCCGCCGCCGATCGCGTCCGCGAAAAAGTCGAGCACGAGTGGCAGTCCCAGCGCCGTCAGCAGAAATGACACCAGCACCGAAAGCACGAAGGCGATCACCTGCGCCGGCGTCAGCGCTGACATGGCGGAGCCGATCGCGATGTAGGCGCCGGCCATCAGCAGGCTCGCCAAGTACGCGGTGAAAATTGCCGCATTATCCGGCGAGCCGAGGATATTGACGGTGATCCAAAGCGGAATGGTGAGCACGAGCGACACGGCGGCTACGGTCCATGCGGCGAGGAACTTGCCGAGCACCAGCGCCCAGGTCGGCGCCGGCAGCGTCATCAGCAGTTCGAGCGCGCCCGAGCGTGCTTCTTCCGCCCACAACCGCATCGCGACGGCCGGCAGGAAGACCATGAAAATCCAGGGATGGAAGGAAAAGAACGCCGTCAGATCGGCCCGCAGCGGGCGCACGTCGAAGAAACCACCCACCTGGAAGGTGAAAAGGCCGATGGCGAACAGGAAGACGGCGACAAACACGTACGCGGTCGGGGTCGTCAGATAGGACAACACCTCGCGACGATAAACAGCCGCCAGACTGGCAAGACCCGGGCGCTTCTTCACACGCGCTCCTCCCCGCGCGTCAGCGCCGCGAAGGCGCGCTCGAGCGACCCGTGTTCGTCTCGAAGCGCCGCCGGCGTCTTATCGGCGACGATACGGCCCTGATCGATGACGATTGCGCGCGTGCAGACCGCTTCGACCTCTTCAAGACTGTGCGTGGAGATAATCAGGCCTCGCTCTTCGCCGAGGCGGCGGATGAGTTCGCGCACAGCGTGTCGCTGATTGGGATCGAGCCCGTCGGTGGGCTCGTCGAGAATGAGCAACATCGGATCGTGCAGCAGCGCCGCAGCTAAGCCGACGCGGCGGCGAAAGCCCTTGGACAGGGTGTCGATGGGCTGGTCGATCGTCTCGCCCAAGCGCGCATCCTGCGCCGCGCGACGCACGGCATGCCGGGCGGCTTCACGGCTCATGCCGCGGGTCTCGGCGACAAAGCGCAGAAACGTCCAGGGCGTCATCTCGCCGTAAAGGGGGTTGCCCTCAGGAAGGTAGCCGATACGTTCCTGGGCCCTGCGGCGATCCTGTGCGACGTCAATACCGAAGATTTTTGCGCTGCCTTCGTCCGGCTCGAGGTAGCCGGCGATCATCCGCATCGTGGTTGTCTTGCCCGCGCCGTTCGGACCGAGAAAGCCGACGATCTCCCCGACATCGAGCGAGAACCCGATGCCGTCAACCGCCGTGCGGCGGCCGAAAGTTTTCCGCAAGCCGTCGACCTGCAGCAGCATCTGTCGCGAAAGCCCCAGTCCAAAGCGAGCGCCGCTCATAAGGCGGTTCAGACGAAAACGCCACTGCTTCTTATCCACAGCTCAGAAGCCGAAACGACCGAATCACCTTTGGCGATTCCGAAGCGCGTTGCGCCCCGGTTAAAGCGGCCCATGAGTGAGTTGTCCGCTACGGCGAAGGTTTCTCGGTTCAGCGGTCGGCGCTGCGGGGATGCTGAGAGCACGCGGCATGAAAACAGCCGTTTTGCGCGGATTTCCGTCTCAAGAAACGACGAAGCCCGCCTTTGTGGGCGGGCTGCTCCGAAGCGGAGTGTGGCCGACCGAAGCGCGTACTGGGGGGGCTGGGGGGGCTGATGGATACCCAGCACGAGCCTTTCTCCGGCCGGCCACGTCCCCTAGCTTGCGCTTCAATGGGGCAGACACAAGGCGTAATATGAATTCTTGCGGAAATTATAGTAAGCTGCCGATTGAGCTTTGGTTTTGCTCACAGCTTATCCCGGGCGGGGGCGCGAACATATGAGCGGTCGCACGGTTTTCTTCGAACGTCTTGAACTCGACCGCCTGTTTCGCTTTTACGGCCGCATGGTCGCCGCCGGCGAGTGGCGCGATTACGCCCTGGACGCGCTGCCGGACCGGGCCCTTTTCAGCGTCTATCGGCGCTCAAGCGAAGCGCCGCTCTACCAGATCGAGAAGCGGCCGGAGGACGGGCGCCGCGCCGGCCCTTATAGCGTGAGGGCCGTCGATGGCAGGGTGCTGCGGCGCGGGCACGATCTCGCGCGCGTGCTCGCCGTGCTGGAGCCAAAGCGCATGCAGGTGGTCGGCGATTGAAAACAAGACGCCCCGGCCGAGGCCGGGGCGCTGTTTTGACTCATTCCTGAGGCCGCTCAGTTGCGCGGCGACATCAAGCTCAGGATGAATTGGAACAGGTTGATGAAGTTGATGTAGAGGCTCAGCGCCCCGTACGTCGTGGTCACCGAGGCGGCGCGGGCATCGCCCCCCACCTGGTAGTACATGAACTTCAGACGCTGCGTGTCGAAAGCCGTCAGGCCTGCGAACACCAGCACGCCGATCACCGAGATCGCGAAGCTCAGCGCCGAGCTGGCGATGAACATGTTCACGATCGACGCGATGATGAGGCCAATCAGGCCCATGATCAGAAACGTGCCGAAGCCGGTAAGATCGCGCTTGGTCGTGTAGCCCCACAGCGAGAGCGCGCCGAAAGAGGCCGCTGTCACCAGGAACGCCTTCATGATGGTCAGCATGCCCGCTTCGTATGTTCCGCCGAGCTGGCCAGCGGCAGCGCGAAGGATCCAGTAGCCGAGGCTGATGCCGATCAGGGAAACGACGGACCAATAAACGAGATTGGCTGCGGTCGGCGACGGATTGCGCATGGTGAACGCCGAGATCAGCAAGATCGCGAGCGGGCCGAACATCACAACGAAGACGAACGGCGTGTAAAAGACGAAGTCTCTGACAGGCGGGACGGTGCCAGCCACATACGCGAGCACTGCCGACAGCAGCAGGCCAAGGGCCATCTTGTTGTAGACGCCGAGCATGAAGGCCCGCAGGCCGGCATCGACCGCCATGTCCGCACGGCCGGTCGGGATCGACCGAGTCTGGGAGTGGTAGTCGCTCATCCGAATTAACCTCCTTGCCGCGGGGAATCTCGCAGCTTTGGCCCCATATATGGCTGCGACGGGCGCGCCCAGCAAGCGAAAGCGGGCGCCAGAGATTGTTGCGCGTCGTCTGGCGCAGGGCCAAAAATGGCCAGATCAAGGCGGAACTCATGCCCCGGGAGGGCGCGTTCCTCCCGGGCACGATGCTCACCGACTAGTTGGAGAATCGCGCTAAACGCGGGGCGCGCGGAGGTTTGAGCCGGGGTGGCAGACGAAAACGATCCCAATCGGCCGGAGGGCGAGCCTCCGGCGACGCCGCCCGAAGAAGGCCGGCCGGCCGCGCCTAGTTCGGAGGTCGAGAACTCGCGCGAAGCGACGCCTGAGTCCGAACTTTTTGAGGAGCCTGCCCAGCCGTCAGCCCCGGAGCTCAGCGCAACTGGGCAGGTCGACGAACCAGCGTCGAACCGAGATCACGAGTCCGAGGGCAAGCCGACTCCCGAAGCGCCCTCTGGGGTTGCACGCGAGGGGCACGACCTGCCTCCAAATTATTTCCGCGCGGCGGGGGATCCCGACGAAGCCGAGGCGGAGGCCCCGCCGTCGCAGCTCGGGCGGCTACAATCGCGCATCCAACAGACGGCGCGCGACGCCTGGACCGCCATCGAGCCAGGCTGGGTAAAGGCGCGGGGGGCCCTGCAGGGCGCCCTGCTCGCGCTTTGGAACAACGTGCGTGGCGTCAAAGGTCCGCGCAGCGTCAAAGAGGCGGCTGTCTGGGGCGGCTACGTCGCCGCGGGCATCGTGGCGCTCATTGTCGGCTTCTTCGTGGTCATCACCTGGGACCTGCCTTCGCCGGACGATGTATGGGAGGCGAGCACGGGCCAGTCGATCACTTTTCTGGACCGCAATGGCAACGTGATCTTGCGCGAGGGCGCGCAGAACGCCCCGCCCGTCGATCTTGAAACTTTGCCGCCCTACGTGGAGCAGGCGTTTATCGCCATCGAAGATCGCCGCTTCTACGATCACTTCGGCGTCGACATGGGCGGCATGATGCGCGCCGCCGCAGAGAACTTGCGCTCTGGGCGTGTCGTTCAGGGCGGTTCCACCATTACGCAGCAGCTCGCGAAAAATCTCTTTCTGACGAACGAGCGCTCGTGGCGGCGCAAAGTGCAGGAAGTGGCGCTGGCGATCTGGCTCGAGACGCGCTTCACCAAGGACGAAATCCTCGCGCTCTATTTGAGCCGGGTCTATTTTGGCGCTGGCGCGTATGGAATCGAGGCGGCGGCCGAGCGCTATTTCGACCGCCCCGCCCGCGAACTCACGCTTCTGCAAGCCGCAACGCTCGCCGGCTTGGTGAAGGCGCCCTCGCGGCTCAACCCGGCGCGCCAGGACATTGCCGCGGCGCGCGACCGCGCGGAAGTCGTGCTCAACGAAATGGTCGCGCTCGGCTTCATCAGCGACGCCGAACGGCAGGCGGCGTTGCGCGAGGATTTGGTCGTCAGCCGTCGCAACCCGGCCGGCGTGCTGGGCTATTTCCGCGATTGGATCGACCCGCTGCTCAACGAAGTTATTGGCACGCAACGTGACGATTTCATCGTCGAGACCACGTTGGACATCGCCTCACAGCGGGCAGGCGCGGAGGCGGTCGAGCAAGTGCTCGCCGAACAGGGCGAGGAGCGCCGCGTCGGCCAAGCCGCTCTGCTGGCGCTGGACGACGAGGGCGGCGTGCGCGCGATGGTAGGCGGCCGCGACTACGATCAGAGTCAGTTCAACCGCGCGACCCAGGCCCGCCGTCAGCCAGGCTCGTCGTTCAAGTATTTCATCTATCTCGCCGCGATGGAAAACGGGCTGACGCCGTGGAGCGTGCGCGACGACGCGCCAGTCACCATCTACATCGAAGGTCAGGAGCCCTGGTCGCCGCGAAACTACGAGCGCGAGTATAACGGCCCAACCGAACTCTCACGCGCGTTTGCGCTTTCCTACAACATGGTTGCGATCCGCGTCGCCAATGAGGTTGGCGGCGAGAAGGTCATCGATGTCGCCCGTCGCCTGGGCGTGCGATCGCCGCTGCACAACTACCACTCGCTGGCGCTCGGGGCGCAGGAAATCACGCTGCTGGAAATGACGCAGGCCTATGGCGCGATGGCGGCTGAGGGCTTCAATGTCGAGGCGCACGGCGTCGCGCGCATTCGGCGCGCCAACAACAACGAAACGATGTGGAGTTGGCGCCCGCAACGGCGCGAGCGCGTGATTGAAGAGCGGCCTCTGCGCTACATGAATTACATGATGAGTCAGGTGGTGCGTTATGGCACCGGCACGCGCGCGCGCATGGAGACGCACCAGATCGCCGGCAAGACGGGCACCGGCAACGACTATCGCGACGCGTGGTTCGTCGGGTTCACGCCGGGTTATGTGGCGGGCGTCTGGGTGGGCAACGACAACTTTACCGAGACTGCGCGCGTCACGGGCGGCTCTCTGCCCGCGGAGATATGGGCGCGTTACATGAGGGTCGCGCTGCAAAACGTTCCGCCGCGCGAACTGCAGATGCCGCGCCCCGAGGACTACGATCTAGGCACGCCGGTTCCAGAAGCGCCAACCATTACGGCCATCGGCGCGCCTATCGGCGTGGCGGACACTCCGGTGCTGACCACGCCCGACGGGCAGGATCGTTCGCTCGATTTCGGGCCCGAGGGCTGACGACGATCTTTTCGCCGGCTAGCGGCTTCTGTCATCATTGCGCAAAGGCCTGTCGAGGAGCGCCATGACGCAGTGGATCAACACCAAGGACGGCTACGGTTGGATTTCTATCGCGCTGCACTGGCTGGCGGTGATAGCGATCGTGCTGATGCTGATCATCGGCTTTCGCGCGGATATGCTGGGCGACGCAGGCGACCGCGCCGGCCGGGCTGCGGCGATGGGCTGGCATATCGGCCTGGGCTTCTTTCTCTTCGTCATCCTGCTGGCGCGCGTGCTTTCCAGCTGGCTGCAGCCGAAGCCGACGCCGGTCGAACAGCCGAGGCATCTCATGTGGCTCGCAAGCGCGACGCACCAGCTGCTGCTGATTGCGATCCTCATTCAGATCCTTTCGGGGCCGCTCGCTGTGTGGTCAGGCGGACGGGCGATCAATGTGTTTGACCTTTTTGCGATCCCCAGCCCGTTCGCTGAGCGCAATGAGGCTGTGCATGAGTTTGCCGAGCGGGTTCACCGCGTCGGTCGTTGGGCGATTATAGTCCTCGCTTCGCTCCATATCCTTGCAGTGATCAAGCACACCTTCGTCGACAAGAACCGCGTGCTCCAGCGCATGCTGGCGCCGCCGGAGAAGGCGTGAGACGCGCGGCTCTGATGAGCCGCATGCTTGCCGCAGGACATGCAGAAAGGCCGACGCGACCCGCTTTCGTTATCGCGCCATGCCCACGGCATGCAGAGCGCAGCCGTGTTCATGCAACCATCGCCGACCGCGATCGTAATCCGGCAGGCAACGGCGAACGTGGGCCCAAAAGCGGCGCGAGTGGTTCATTTCCTTGAGGTGGGCCACTTCGTGCGCGGCGAGGTAATCGAGCACGAACGGCGGCGCGAGGATGAGGCGCCAGGAAAACGACAGTACGCCATCGATCGAGCACGAGCCCCAGCGCGAGCGCAGCTCCTTCACCTGCACGCGCACAGGCTTCACCCCCAGCGTGACCGCGTGATGCGCCACGCGGTCGATCAGATCATGCCGGGCCTCCTCTTTGAAGAAGCGCAGCAGGCGCGGCTCGAACAGCGCCATGTCCGGCGCAGGCGCCACAAGTCGCGGCGGATAACCCATTTCGATGCGCGGGCCGGAGCGGCCGTGCTCATAAACGAGTTCGTGCTCAGTACCGCGCAACGTGACGCGCGCGCCCGGCGCCAGCTGCACGCCTTTGGGGAGCCGCGACAGCTCCTGCGCGATCCAGCCGACGCGCTCGGCCGCGAATTGTTCGGCGTGCTTCAAGTGCCGCTTGCTGGGCGCCGTCGCGATGGCTTCGCGGCGCGTCGGATCGATGCGCACGGACACGTGCCGCGCGCGCGGATTGACGATCAGCTTGAGCGGCACGCGCCGCCCATCGATCGTTTCGATCTCGGTTCGAACGGGCCCGACCTTCTGTCGCGAATCGAAGCGCATGCGCCAATTTTCGCGGGCGGCGGTTAATGGCTCAAGTGCGGGCAGTAGGCAGTGGTGGCGTAGTGCTTTGCCGCGTGCAGCAGGTCATCTGCGACCTCGTGCTGCACACTGCCTATTGCCTACTGCTTTGGGCTAATCCGCCACTACCTTAAGCTTTGCCCGCCGGTTCGTGCGCGACGCCTCGCTTTGATACGCCCGCATGAAATCGCGCATGCGCGGATAGATTTCGGTGCGGAAGCGTCGGCCGCTGAACACGCCATAATGGCCGACGCCCGGCTGGATATAGTCGCGCTGCATCGCTTCGGGGATGTTCACGCAAAGATCGTGTGCGGCTTGCGTCTGGCCGATGCCCGAGATGTCGTCGTTCTCGCCTTCGACCGTCAGCAGCGCGGTCTTCGTTATCGAGGCCGGTTCGACAGGCTCGCCGCGATGCGTCATTTGCCCGGTGGCCAACGAATAGCGCTGGAACACTTCGACAAGCGTCTGGATGTAGAATTCCTCGGTGAGGTCCATCACCGCGAGATATTCATCGTAGAAATCGCGATGCTTCTGGGCGTCGTCGCCGTCGCCTTTCACCAGGTTTTGGAAATAAGCGTAGTGCGCGTCGACATGGCGCGAGAGGTTCATGCCCATGAACGACGCAAGCTGCAGGAAGCCCGGATAGACTCGCCGGAATGCGCCCGGATAGAGCATCGGCACCGTATGAATCATGTTCTTCTGGAACCACTCGATGTCGCGGTTCTCGGCAAGCTTGTTCGGCGCCGTCGGCGATTTGCGTGCGTCGATCGGCGAGCCCATGAATGACATCGTCGCCGGCGTGCAGGGATCGTTCTGCGCCGACATCAGCGACACAGCAGCCAGCACTGCAGGGCCCGGCTGGCAAACGGCGACGACGTGCGTTTCAGGCCCCAGCGCTCGCAGCATCGCCATGATGTGGTCGACGTAATCGCTCAAGTCGAAGCGGCCGGCGAACACCGGCACCATGCGCGCATCGGCCCAATCGGTGATGTAGACTTCGTGTTCGGGCAAGAACGCATCCACCGTGCTGCGCAACAGCGTTGCGTAGTGACCGGACATCGGGGCGACTAGCAGCACAGTCGGATCGGTGCGTTCGCCGCGCGCCGCTTTGAGCGCGTCTGCCTCGCGCTCGAAATGGATTAGTTCGCACCACGGCGACGACCATGCGGAACGTGGCGTCACCGCTACTTCCGCACCCCGAACGACGGTCGTCGAAAGGTTCCAGTCAGGCTTTCGGTAGCGCCGCGTCACCGTTTCGAACAGCTCCGACGCGGCCGCAGCCGTCCGGGCGATTTCGGTATCGGCGACCGGATTGAGCGGCGAGCGCAGCACGCTCGACTGCATCATCGCCGCGATGCGCAACGGCGCCACGGAGAGGTGGCCCAGTTCATATAGCGAATAGAGCATGTCGCCCTTTCGTGCTGCAGCGCAGCGTAACCCGAGTCGGTTAGCGCGCCGTTCCCCCGCCGTAGTAGCCAAAACACCCGTCAGCCGAGTTTGTTGCGCCGCAACACCTTAACCGGCTGAGCTGTCTGGCTCGCTAACGTACCTTCTGTAAAGTTAATTATCAGAACCGCCAAGCTCAGGTTCCAGTGCGCCCGCGCTCCAGCCCTGCCGTGATGCAAGCGGCGATTTCGGCGGGCGGCGCGGGCAAAATCGCACTCGATGGATCGGCCTCATTCTCCCGACGGAACGTGCGCATCGCGGCGACGGGCCGCCAGTTGCGGTCCAATACGTAAAGGAAGGAGGAATGATCGACGTTGTACACATCCCCCGGCGCGCCAGGCTCCGGCGGATGTCGCCTGCCATATGCATGGAATGCCGCCAGCGCGGCGTCCACTTGCGCCTGGGAGCCCGTGAGCCCGACAAGCCCATGCGGAAAACCCTCGGTGGCGACGTATTCGCGCAACCGCTCGGGCGTATCGCGCGCCGGGTCAACGGTGATCAAGATCGGCTGGAGATCGTAGCCGTCCGGCTGTGTGAGCGCCTCAGCGATGGCGAACATGCTGGTGGGGCATACGTCGGGGCAATGCGTGAAACCAAAATAGACGACCGCAGGCTGGCCCGCGAAATCGGCTTGCGTCACCGCGGCGCCGTTCTGGTCAATCAGGCTGATCGGCCCGCCCAAGCCATCCGCGCCCTCCAGAATGCAGTCCTGAGGCGCACGCGCTGCTCGTTCGCGCCCATTGACGCTAACAAGCAGGATAGCCCCCACAGCCGCCAATCCCGCGGCGGCGAGCGCTGGCGCGACGGCGCGCGTCAGATTTCTGCGCGGCGTTTCCGGCGGGTCACCCATGCCGCCAGCTAGGCGCGCGCCCGCGCCGCCAGCAACGCGGCGCGAGCGCACAGGGGGCGCAATGCCGCAGCGCCGCTTGAGCCATGTGCCCGGTCGCGTTCAAAGTGCTTCGCATGAAATGGCGGCGATCGGCGATGGCGGCGATGCTGGCCGCCGCTCTCATCGCGGGCGTCGGCGTCATCGCCGCGCGCCAGCGGGAGGGGGTGGGGACGCCCTGCGCTGCGTATCGCTTCGAAGGTGCGCGCTTCACAGTATGTGTATTCGATCCCGCCCAACATGAGCTGCGTCTGGTTTCGCGTCATCGAGGCGCATTCGTTCGCGATTTCGATGGCCTGGCCGAAGCGCTGGGCGCCGCACGCCCCCGCCTGCGCTTCGCCATGAACGCTGGCATGTTCAACAACCTTGGCGCGCCCATCGGGCTTTACATTGAGGACGGCGCAGAGCAGGCGCCGCTGCGCCTGACGGACGGCCCGGGAAACTTCCACATGAAGCCGAACGGCGTATTCTGGCAGGGTGCGGACGGCGGCGTGCATGTCACCGAGTCTGAAGCGTTTGCCGAGCTTTCGCCCGGCGCCCGCTGGGCCACGCAATCCGGCCCGATGCTTGTGATCGACGGCGCATTGCATCCGCGATTTCAGCACGACGGCCCTTCGCGCTATATCCGCAACGGCGTTGGCGTGCGCGATGGGCGCACGGCCTATTTCGTCATCAGCGACAGCGCGGTCTCCTTTGGCCGCTTCGCGCGCTTCTTTCGCGACGAATTGGGTTGCACTGACGCGCTTTTCCTGGACGGCGCAGTCTCCAGCCTATGGGCGCCGGCGCTCGATCGACGCGACGACGGGCCCGCCTTGGGGCCGATGATCGTCGTACTCGATCGGACATCTTGAGCGTCGAGCGCAAGCCGTCCAAGAGAGCGTCGATGGCTATTGCCGAAACTCGCGCGCAGAGCGCGCCGCCATTCTGGACCGCGACCAGCCGCGTGCGCGTGCGCACGCTGATTGTGCTGCGCTGGCTTGCTGTGCTTGGCCAGACCGTCGCAGTGCTGTTCGTGCGCTTCGGCCTCAATGTCGACTTCCCGCTGGGCTGGGCGCTGGGCGCCATCGGCGTCTCGGTTGCGCTGAACCTGGCCTTGACGTTTATGCGCCGTGCGCAGGAATTGGCCCTGGAGTGGGAAGCGGCGCTGCAGCTGGCCTACGACATTGTCCAGCTTGCCGTGCTGCTGGCGCTCACCGGCGGACTGCAGAATCCGTTCGTGTTCCTGTTCGTGGCGCCGGTCGCTGTGTCCGCGACGATCCTGCGCCCAGCCGTCACCGCGATGCTTGCAGCGCTCACATTCGTTTGCGTCGGCGTCATTTCGGTGCTGCGTCTTCCATTGCCCTGGCCGGAGGGCGCGCCGCCTTTCGATCTCCCGCCGCTCTACCAACTCGGCATAGCCGCAGCCGTGCTGGTCGGTCTGGCCTTCACCAGCGTTTACGCCTGGCGGGTCGCCGCCGAAGAGGAGCGACTCAACATTGCGCTCGCGGCGGTGCAATCCGTGCTTGCGCGGGAGCAAACGCTTTCGGCGCTCGGCGGCTTGGCTGCAGCCGCGGCGCATGAGCTTGGCACGCCGCTCGCCACCATTCACCTCGTGGCCAAAGAAATGGCGCGAGCGGTCGGTCCGGACGATCCGCGCGCGGAAGATTTGCAGCTGCTGGTGACTCAGAGCGAACGCTGCCGGGCCATTCTGGGCCAGCTCTCCGCTATGCGTGAACAAGGGGATGTGATGGTGCAGCGCGCGCCCATACGCTCGTTGCTGGAAGAGATCGCGGCGCCCCACCAGGGGCTCGGCGCCGAGATTGTCATCACCGCCGAAGGCGAAGGGCCGCTGGATGTGAAGCGCATGCCGGAGATCGTGCATGCGCTGGGCGGCATAGTGGAGAATGCGGTGGGGTTCGCGAGCGGCCGCGTCGACCTCGAGGCGCGCTGGACGCCGGACCGGGTCGAAATCACCGTCCGCGACGATGGGCCCGGCTTTGCTCCCGCAATCCTCAATCGCCTCGGCGAGCCCTATTTGACCGAGCGCGACCACCAGGGCGTCGCCGGCGGCCTGGGGCTAGGCTTCTTCATCTCCAAAACGCTGCTTGAGCGAACAGGCGCCCGGCTGGAAGTGCGCAATCGCCGGCCGCCGAACCAGGGGGCCGTGGTGAAAACCGTCTGGCCCCGTACATCAATAGAGGCGCCTAAGCTTTGAATGATCCGAAAAAGTTTCTAGATACCGCTCATCCGGAGCCAAATCATGCCTGCTGACCTCGCCCCTGAGGGCGACAAATCGCTATTGATCCTCGACGACGACGCGCCCTTCCGCACACGTCTTGCGCGCGCCCTCGAGGGCCGAGGCTTTGAGGTAACGTCGGTAGGTTCGGTCTCCGAAGCGTCCGAGATTGCCGCCAAGGCGCCGCCCGCTTACGCGGTGCTCGATCTGCGCCTAGAGGATGGCTCAGGATTGTCCGTGGTGGAGGCGCTTAACAAGCATCGGCCGGACGCGCGCGTCGTCATCCTCACGGGCTATGGCGCAATCGCCACCGCCGTCGCAGCCGTGAAGGCCGGAGCGATCGATTACCTCGCCAAACCGGCGGATCCCGAAGACATCGTCAAAGCCCTGCTCGCGGCGCCTGACGCGACGCCCGAGCCGCCGGACAATCCCATGAGCGCGGACCGCATCCGCTGGGAGCATATCCAGCGCGTATACGAACTCTGCGGCCACAATGTCAGCGAAACGGCGCGCCGCCTCAACATGCACCGGCGCACGCTGCAGCGCATTCTGGCGAAGCGGGCGCCGCGATAGGGCTTGCGCGGCTGAACCAGAGTTCCCTGAATGCGTTGGCCGAGGGTTCGGCGCCGTCAGCAAGGGCTCCATGGCCGCAGAAATACCCCGCGTGAGTTGGTGGCGGCGCCTGTTGGCGACGGGCGGACGCGTGCGGCGCCTAATCATCTTCGGCTTCGAGCAGATAGTTGTCTCGCGCCTGTTCGAGGGCCACAGGCCGATCGCGCAAAGCGTCACCAGCGCGCTCTTGAAGACGAAATCGATCGAACTGCTTCCGCCCGAGCTGACCGTTGAGGGCGCCGCACACTCCGCCGATCATTGGACGCACGGTTTCGCGGCGGCCAATGCGGCGCTGTTTTTGAATCTGCGCAATCCCGACACGCTCTCGCCCGTGCGCTACGCGCGGCCGTCGCCATCCTTCCAGGCGATCTATCTCTGGGACTCCGCTTTCATCGCGCAGATCTGGAAATGGTGGGATCCAAATGTAGCACATGACCTGCTTGAGTCGGTTCTGCGTCATCGCGACGGCGACAGGCTACAGCATTTCGCCTCCGAATTCGCGCGCTCCGAATTCACGCAGCCGCCGCTAGTCGCCTGGTCGCTCCTGCGCTTGCTCGACGCCGCCGATCCCAATTTGCACCGCGAATGGGTCGAGCAGCATTACGCAACGCTGCGCGCCTATCATGCCTGGCTGCGGCAACGACGGCGCCTGCAGAATGGCCTGTACGCCTGGGCGCACGCCTACGAGTCCGGTGTGGAAAACGCGCCGCGCTTCGGCGACCGCGAAGAGCGGCGCTTGCGCGATACAAGACGCATCGCAGCGCCCGATCTGTCGACCTACATGGTGATCCAATGCGAAGCGCTTGCGGCCATGGCTCGGCTCATCGGCCAACGTGAGGAGGCGGAGGCTTTTCAGGCGGAAGCGAACGCCCTCCGGGGAGCCGTGAACGCCTTCTTGTGGGACGACTCCGAGGGCTATTACTTCGACCGATCTATCGTGGATGGCCACTTCATCCGCGCCCGCACGATCGCCTCGCTGCTGCCGCTCTGGGCCGGCATTCCTGACGAGCGGCGCGCGGCGGCGTTGCTTGAGCACATCCTCGACCCCGGAGGATTTAACACGCTTATCCCCCTGCCGTCCGTGGCGATCGACGATCCAGCCTTCGAGCGCGACATGTGGCGAGGTCCGGTTTGGATCAACACCGCGTTCGCGGTAATCGAAGGCATGCGGCGCTATGGTTTTCACGAGCAGGCCGCCGACTTTGCTTATCGTCTTTGCGACGGGGTCTATCGCACGTACGGCCGCACCGGCCGTTTCTACGAATTTTACGACCCCACCTCGTACGCCATTCGCGACCTCTGGCGGAAGCGCGGCAATCGTTGGAAGGCGATGACGCTCGGCAAGAAGCCCGTCATCGACTTCGTCGGCTGGACCGGGCTTGTGAACACTTTGGCGATTGAGGCGTTGTTCGGCGTTCGTCAGGAGAACGGACGCCGCATCATGCAGCCGCGATTCCCCAAGCGCGCCGTCGGGCGAACCTTCACGCTCACGCTGCCGCTATGGCAGACAGCGGTGCGGGTCGAAGTCATGGACGGCGGCGCCGTCCAGGGGCGCATCACCCGCCAGGGTGTCGTGCGCCGCTTCAGAGCAGATTTCGGTGAGGTCGTGGCGCTGGACTTGCCGCAAACCGAGACTGCGGGGGCTGTCGCATGAAGTTCTGCGACGTCACCATGGCCTACAACGCAAAGAGCGGCGGCATCAAAACTTATATCGACGAGAAGCGCCGCTATCTGCGCGACAACACCGACTACGAGCACCTCCTCATCATCCCTGGCGCGCGCGATCGCGTCCGCCGCTCGGGACGCACGACGACGGTAACGATCAAGAGCCCGCTCCTGCCCGGCCAGAGCGAATACCGTTTCTTCTTGTCGCCGGCAAAAATCAGGCAGGTCCTACTCGAAGAACAGCCGGACTTCATCGAACTCGGCAGCTACTACACCGAATCGTGGGCTGCGTTCTCTTATCGCCGGCGGCGGCGCGAATCCGGTGCGGACTGCGTGATGGGCGCATACTTTCACACCGATGTGGCGAAGGCGTATGTGGCCGCACCTCTGCGTGCAGCGGCGCACAACTGGCTGCAGGACTTCAGCGAGGCCCTCGCGAACAGCGTCGAAAAGATCGCGGAGGTCGCCGCAAGCGGGACGGAAAAGTATATGCGCTACGTCTTCACGCACTGCGATCTCGCCTTCGCAGCGAGTCCTTCGCAAGCAGAGCGCCTCAGGGAATACGGCGTTGAGGACGCCAACATTGTGCCGATGGGCGTCGATCTGCGGCTGTTCAACCCGCGACGCCGTTCGGCCGATATCCGCGCTTCGCTCGGCGCGGATCCATCCACGACGGTGCTGATGTATGCCGGCCGTCTGTGTGCGGAGAAGCGCATCCTGACGATTGTCAGGGCATTCGAAGCGCTGCCTGCGCACATGCGCGCACAGCTTTGGATGATGGGCGATGGACCTCAGCGCAGCGATGCCGAGGCCGCCGGGGCGCGCAATCCGAACATCCGTGTGCTGAATTATGAGGGCGACCGCGCGCGGCTGGCCGAATTGTTGGCCTCGGCGGATATTTATGTCAGCGCAGGCCCGTTCGAAACCTTCGGCCTCTCCGTCATCGAGGCGCAAGCCTGCGGCCTGCCTGTCGTCGGCGTTGACGCCGGCGCCTTGCGCGAGCGCGTTCCCAATGGGCTGGGATATCTCGGGCCCGTGGACGACGCCGACGCGATGGCCGCGAACATTGTGCGCGCCGCCAAAGAGCGCGTTGCACTTGGCGCACGCGCGCGCGCCCATATCGCCGAGCGCTTCGGCTGGTCGCGCGCGCTCGGGAATTTGCTTGCAGCCTACGAGGCCAAGCTCGCGGACCGGGACTTCAGCGCGTCCTCCCCGTCAGGCGCGTCCAACCAAGCGGCGGCGCGGGCCGCGAACTGAGCCGGTATCATTTGGAGCATTGCCGCCACGCGCCTGTGGAAAAAGCGCGATGCGAGCCATTCGAGACTGAACAGCCCGATTGGCGGCGCATCGGCCATGTCCTATTGGCGATGACGCACATCGTCTTGCGCCCCATGGGAGGTGGGTCATGACTTGGTTCGTCGACAAACTCGGCCCCGCGCCGGAAGAACGCTTCCGCTCCGCCGGCGCGCCCAACGGCGCGGCGCAGCCCATGCCCATCCCGGAAAGCGCGCCGCGACAGCAGACGGCCGCGCCTAAGTCCCCTGCGCCATCACGGCCCGGTCCAGCGCCAGAACCGGAAAAAAAGAAGAAAAAGGGCTGGTTCTGACCCTCGCGCCTACGCGCGCGCGTATACACCTTTGCGGCGACCACGCTTAACGCCGTTGCGCAACACGGTTTGCTCGAACCAAGAACATCTTGCGTTCTTACGAAGAAGTATTGAACGACCGCAGAACACTTCTCAGTACAGAAGATATTTCTGACGTTCGCTCGCCCACGCCTGTTCATCGGGCATCGTCAGCGCATCGAGATCGGCGGGCGCTGCGCTCGCATCGTCCACCCACTCGCGCAACAGCGGCGAGCCGTTGATCACGTCGATCGGCAGCTTGTCGAAGACGTATTCGTAGCTGAAGCGCCGCCACAATTCGTAGTCCGGATAGAGCCGCCGGATCGCTTTGAAGGCGAGCGCCTGGAGACGCCACGGTTTGAATGCGCCGTGATCGTAATAAGCGGGATCCTCCGTGTGGATCTGCACGCCATGGCAGAGTTGGCGCTCCCACTTGTGGAAGGTTGGCTCAAACCAGATTTCGCGCAGCCGGCAGCCGCACAGCCAGTGCGAGCCGAGCTTTTGCATCTCCGCCATCACCGCGCGCGCGTCGATGTCGGCCGCGCCGAACAGCTCAAGCGGCCGCGTCGTGCCGCGCCCTTCCGAGAGCGTCGCGCCCTCCACCATCACCGTGCCGGCGTAAGCGCGCGCCATCCATAGATTGGGTGCGTTCGGCGAAGGATTGACCCAAGTGCGCTCGCCGAGCGGCCAGCCATAGCCTGGCGCGGCATCGGGCTCGTAGCCCTCCATCTCGATGACGCGATACGCAACGTCGAGTTTGAAGAAATCGACGAACCACAAACCCAACTCGCCGAGCGTCAGACCGTGGCGCATCGGCATAGGGCCGGCGCCGACGAAACTCTCCCAGCCCTGGCGCAGCTTCAGCCCCTCGATGGGCCGCCCTGCCGGATTTGGCCGATCCAGCACCCACACTTCCTTGCCCGTCCTCGCGGCGGCTTCGAGCATGTAGAGCAGCGTGGTGATGAACGTGTAGATGCGGCAGCCGAGATCCTGCAGATCGATCAGCACGA
>Ga0073934_10001879_pt1 | contig 47233 bp, 38 predicted proteins | sample LarsenN4metaG_FD_76834 | JGI IMG/M metagenome (GOLD analysis project Ga0073934, IMG submission 76834) | Hot spring sediment bacterial and archeal communities from British Columbia, Canada, to study Microbial Dark Matter (Phase II) - Larsen... ...
CCGGCCGAGGCCCGGATTTCCCGGGCGCCGTCCAGGAAGGCGATGCGGCGCATCTCCGCCGCACCCCTTCCTTCGTCCCGCCTGCACGACGCCTCGCGACAAGCGCCCCTCGGCGGACGAGGTTGAAGGAATATATTCAATATTTAGGAATATTGTCAATGGGCGGTTTCGGCGAGAAATGTAGCCCGGCTTGAGCGGAAGGCGGGAGACCGTGCCCGGATTTCGCTCGCTCCGGGTTCCGGGGCTCAGCCATCTTCTCTCGGTTTTACAGGACGAACCCGCAAAACCGCTCCATTTTAAATTAACTACGCCCGAATTCGGTGGCCGGCCATTCACCGCGTTCCCTAACGCATCCTTAAAATCGTGCAGCGCACAATCACGACCAAACAGGATTGAACGTCGTTTTTTCAAACATCGGCAGCACGTGGATATCGCAGTCACCATAAAGCCTCCCGCGATCGTCGCACCGGCGGCCCTGTCCCGCCCCGACGCCGCGCCGGTGCGCCAGGCTGTGCCGACCGAGCTCGCGGCTCCGAAAGCCGTGACCGCGGCGGAGAATTCCGCGCGTCCGCAAACCGCGCAGCTGCAGCAGCCGACATTGACCCGCGAGGTGTTTGTCGACGCGCAGACGCGCGAAGTGATCTTCCGCGTGATCGACGAACGTTCGCGCCGTGTGGTGCGGCAGGTGCCGGACCAGGCGCTGCTGCGCATGCGCGCCTACAACAAGGCCCTCATCGCCGGCGAAAGCGCGCAGGAAGCGCGGCAGATCGCCGATCAGATCGGCTGATCAATTCAAAATCTGGCTCTGGGTCGTCTATCCGCCTCATCCTGAGGAAGCCGCGCAGCGGCCGTCTCGAAGGACGGTGCCGGCTTCGCCGTGTGCCTCAGCATGAGGCCGATTGAGGCTACGGGAACCTCGGCAGGCCCGGGATCGAGGGCAGGCCCGGAATCGACGGGATCTGCGGCGCGCCCGGCAGGTTGCGCGGATCGAGATTGCGCAGATTGAGCCGCTGGTTGATGAGTTGGCGGCCGATGCCCTGCAGCGAGAAGACCTGCTGCACCAGATTGCGGTCGCGCAGCAATTGCTCCGGCGAAATCTGCAGCGGCACGGCGATCAGCCGCTGCGCCGCGAGCTGGATGGCAAGACCCGTCGCCGCACGCGTGAGTTCACCGAGACGCGCGCCGTCGCGGCCGAAAATCTCGATGCGGCCGACCGCGCCGTTGGCGTCGGGATAGAGCTTGACGTTGGTCGGCTGGCCCGCCGGCACTTCCACGACGCCGGTGGTGCCGCGGATGGCCAGCGTCGCGGTAGGCGTGGTGATGCGCATGTCGCCGGTCTTGGCAACCTGCGCGGCGACGAAGCCGACGGTGCCGCGCGCGACATTGATGACGGCATTGCCTTTGGCGCCTTTGCGGTAGACGAACTCGTCGACCACGAGGGTCGCATTGGCGGTCAGGCTGAAGGTGGTTTCGTCGTCGAAGGTGACGCCGAGCGCGCCGCCCGGCCCGGTTTGCAGGCGGTCGCCCTTCTTGATCTCGTCGCCCTTCTTGAGCGCCGCCGAATTGCCGCCGCGCGCAACGGTCGCCGGCTGGGTGACATTGGCAACGCTGCCGATGGCGTCTTTCGAGGCCTGCTGTGCCTGGGTCTGGCCTTGCGGACGCGGCTGCGGTTGCTGCGCGTAAACCGGTGTCTGGCCGGTCAGCACGAGGCCCAGCACGAGCGCGGCAAACGTCTTCAACCCGGCCATGACCGGTCCTCGGCACATTTCACTGTTGCGGGAAACAGGCAGGAAGCGGCTGCTAGCTAGCGGAAGGGGAGCACGGCGGCAAGTGTCGGGCGAAAGAGCTATTGGCAGATGACGCGGGGGGCGCCGCCGCTGTCGAAGGTACAGCATTGCCGTCCACCCTGCATGAACGGCGATTCGCAGGCCGCGGCGCTGCCGCCGCGCGGCGTGCTGCGGCGCTCCTCGATGCGGCGGATGACCTCGCGCGCGATTGGCCGGTCGCGCAGCGCGCGGGCCGGCGGCGCACGCGGCTCGTCCGGCTTGGCGGCAGGCGCCACGGCGACACAGGTTTCGCCAGCGGGCTTCTGTCCGCGTCCGCAGACCAGCGGACACACGCGCGCGCTCTTGCCGCGCACGGCGTCGAGCGCCTCGGCGCTCGCCGTCTTGATGTCGAATGCGGTGCCGGCATGCTTGTTGAAAAGGCCGAGCGCCTGGCGCGACTTCGCGCTCCATTTGCCGTCCTCGGCGCCGGGATCGCAGCCGACACGTTTCAGTTCGGCCTGCAAGGAGCGCGTCACGCTGGCAGGATCGGCGACCGGCGCAGGCGGAGATTGCGGCGGCGGCGCTGCGGCGTCGGGCGCCGGCAGCACCGCGATCTGCTGACGCTGGGTCGCATCGGACGCGGGCGCAGCCTCAGGCGCCGGCGCGGGCGCGGCATCGGATGGCTGGGCCGGCGCGCTCGCAACGGCGGAGGCGCCATTGGGGTCCAGCTTGGCGCGGGCGGCACGCGCGAGATCGGCATAGAAGCCGCTCTTGTGCTGGGCGAGGAACGAGTCCCAGGCCTGCACGGTGCCGACACGTTCGGCGAGCTCGTAGTCGCGGCGGATGTCGCCGGCGCTGATCGCTGGCGGTGCGGCGCGTTTCGGCTCGGGCACCAGCGTCACGGTGGAGCCGCCGAGCGAACCATAGACGAAGGGCTCCTGCCGACTGCCGGTGCTTTTCAGCACGTCGTCGCGCACGCGGCCGAAGGCGAGCCGCACATCGAGCCCGGGCACGGCGAGATTCTTCAGCAGCGCGGTGGTGAACGGCGAATTGGCGCCGTCGCCGTCGGCGGCGGTCGATCCCGCTTTCGCAGCGAAGGCGATCAGCGTGTCGCTGGAGGTCGGCTCGACCTTGGCGAGCCCGCCCGCGACCGCGCGCGTCGCGATGGTGCGCTGCATTGTCCGGATAAAGGGATTGTCGCGGCACGCGTCCAATATAATGAGACGCAGGCGCTTTGCCGGCTCCAGCGCGCGCACCACGCGATCGAGCGCCAGCGCCTCGTCCTCGGCGTCGAAGTCGTTGGCGAGCTTGGCGTCGACCGGAATGAGATAATTGGTGCCGGACACCTCGATGCCGTGGCCGGCGAAATAGATCACGGCAATGTCGGCGTTGCGGACCTGGTTGGTGAAGTCGCGGATCGCGCGCTTGATGTCGAGGCTGCCGAGATTTTCCCGCGCATCGACAACGTCGAAGCCGGCCTTGCGGAAGAGATCCGCCATCGCCTTCGCGTCGTTGACGGGATTGGAGAGCTGGGCGGCGTTCTGATAGGCGCCGTTGCCGATGACGAGCGCCACGCGCTTTTCCGCATGCAGATCTGTGGCCGATAAGACCAGCGTGGCCGCCAGCATGCCAAGGAGGATCGCCAGACGCCGCATGAAGCTTCCTCGCACTTGCCGCCCTGAGGAAATTACCACCCGCCCCGGACCTGTCCAAGGCGCGATTCCATGGCGTGGTCCGAACTGGCCTTGCGGCTTTGTAGCGCCGCAGCCGCGTCCGGTTCAATCACGGCCCGGCAATTGAAGAAAATCAGAGATATGTGATCGAGACCCGCATGTTCCCGTCGTTGCGCAGCACCTGCAGGGAAATGTCCTTGTCGTGCTGGCGGATGGCGAGATCCAGGCTCGATCTGCCGAGCCGCAAGCCGCGCAGGATCACCTCGTCGATGAACCGCGGCAGGCGCGGATTGTGCAGCCGCACCTCGTTCTGATCCGGCAGAAACCAAAGGCCGAGCGAAGCCTGCAGCAGGGCGAAGGGCGCCGCCGCCGACCAGGCCTGCGGCGCGCAGGCCACGGGATACAGCGTCGGTCCGCGGCCGATTCCGCGGCGGAACCCGCAGAACAGTTCCGGCAGACGGTTGAGGTCGAGATAGGTCGCGGCCTCGAACAATCCCCTGAAAATCCGCTCGACCGGATCCTTCAATCCATAGCGCGCGAAGCCGAGCGCGATCAGCGCATTGTCGTGCGGCCAGATCGAGCCGTTGTGATAGGACATCGGGTTGTAGCGGACCTCGTCGCGCGCGACGGTGCGGATGCCCCAGCCGGAAAAGGAGGGCCGCAGCATCAAGCGGGCCGCGACGGCTTCGGCGCGGTGCTTCGGCGCTATCCCCGAGAGCAGCACCTGCCCGGCATTGGAGGTGCGCACGCGGCATTGGCGCTTTTCTCCGTCGAGCGCCAGCGCGTAACTGCCGATCTCCGCACACCAGAAAGCCGCGTCAAAGCGCGCCGCCAGCGTGGCGGCCTGCTGTTCGAGCGCATGCGCATGCTCCGCCCGGCCCAGCCGCCGCGCCGCGCGCGCCGCCAGTTGCTTGGCGGCATAGACATAGCCCTGCACTTCGGCGAGCGCGATCGGCCCCTCGGCCAAGGCGCCGTCGGCGTGGAAAACCGAATCGTGCGAATCCTTCCAGCCCTGGTTGGCGAGTCCCTTCTCGGTCTGCCGCTCGTATTCGACAAAGCCGTCGCCGTCGCGGTCGCCCCAGGTGTCGATCCAGGCGAGCGCGGCTTCCACATGCGGCCACAGCGCCCGCAGCGTCTCGTCGTCACCGGTGCGCTCCGCATAGGCGCCGGCCAGCATTACAAAGAGCGGCGTGGAATCGACGCTGCCGTAGTAGCATCCGAACGGCACTTCGCGCAGAGCCGCCATCTCGCCCGCACGCATCTCATGCAGGATCTTTCCGGGCTCCGCGTCATTGAGCGGGTCGACGGTCTTGGCCTGGAAATGCGCGAGACGATGCAGGACGCCGCGCGACATGTCGGGGTCGCACCAGAGCATCTGCAGGGCGGTGATCAGCCCGTCGCGGCCGAATGTCGTCGAATACCAGGGAATTCCGGCATAGGGATAGCGCCCCTGCGGCGTGCGCGTCATCAGCATGCTGAGGTCGGCCGCGGAGCGGCACAGAACCTGATTGAACAGCGCATTCGACGTATGGATGGCCGTGATGTGCGTGGCGGCGCGCCGGCGCTCGTGCATCGAGGCAATCATGCCGCGGAAGAATTGTCCGGGCTGCCGGTCTTCCAGACGGTCGCAGGTGATTGCGAAAAAAATGGAACAGCGCTGGTGGCTGCCCAGCCTGATGTCATAGGAGGCGAGACCCGGGATCAGCTCTGCCGGTGCGGGATCGAAACTCAGCGTAGAGACACGCTCGCGCTTGTCGAGCCCCACATATCTGAACACCAATTGCGCATGATTGCGCATGTCGGTCGTCGAATGCCCGCGCCGCAGACGGCGCACGCCGCGCACCTCGAACACATCCGCGAAATCGTTGGCGAAGGACAGCGACAGCCGCACCGCCACAGGGACATTGCCGTGGTTGCGGATCCCGATCCGCTGATAGGCGCTGCCGCGCCAGATCATCATCGTGCGCACGACATGCAGCGTATCCTTGGGCAGCACGATCCTGTTGTCGCGGTAGATGTCGGGATTGGTGAGATCGATGCTGAGCGCCGAATTGTCGTCGCGCATGTTTGAGCCGAGCAGCAGCAATTGCGTGCCGTCCAGCAGCAATTCGAGACGCGACAGATAGCGGGTGTCGGCATGGAAGATGCCGTCCGGCCCACCGGCGCTGGCACCGATATCGCCATGGCTGTCGACCACGGCGAAGGTGTCGTCGTGCTTGAGCGTATGTCGCGGCCGCGCCGAGGGGCCGGTGACATGAATATGAAAATCCGTGTCGGCGCGCGGCTCCGCCTCGGGGGCAGCCCTTGCCGTTTCAGTCAATGTCCAGCTCCGCGCTGTCTCCGCGCCGGCCCGCAAGCGCTATCACATCCTGGTCCGGGACAATCGCGGGCGCCTGCTTCAGCATCGCCCGATACAGGCTCACATAGTCGCGCGCCATGCGGTCGGCACCGAAACGCCGTTCGAAGGTCTGCCGCACGCGGCGCCGGTCGAGCGAAAAGACGCGCGGCAGCGCCGCAACCGCTTCGTCGAAGCTGTCGACGATCATGCCGCTCACGCCGTCCTCTACGACTTCGGACACCGAGCCGCGGCGGAACGCCAGGACAGGCGTGCCGCAAGCCATCGCCTCGATCATGGCCAGGCCGAACGGCTCCGGCCAGTCGATCGGAAACAGCAAGGCTTTCGCTTCGCCGAGAAACGACGTCTTCTGGCTTTCGTTGATCTCGCCGATCAATTCCACGCCGGGCGCGGACAGGAGGGGCTCCACGACATCGCGATAATAGGGCCTGTCCACCTTGTCGACCTTGGCGGCAATCTTGATGGGAATGCCGAAGCGCTGCGCGATCGCAATGGCGCGGTCGGCGCCCTTTTCAGGAGAAATGCGTCCGAGAAACGCGACATAGCCGCCGCGCGGATCGTAGGTCGGCCGGTGCAAATCCAGCGGCAACCCGTGATGAATCGTTTTCACATAATTCGCGTGCGGAAGATGCCTGCGCTGGGCGTCCGAGATGGAGACCAGAGGCATGTCGTCGAAGCCGAGATAGAAGGCAGAAAGGTCCGGCAAATCGAGGCGGCCGTGCAAGGTCGTCAGCGTTCGTTGCGCCATCGGCCGGAAAATCGGAAACGGAAAGAAATCGATGTGGAAATGCAGGATATCGAACTCGTCGGCGCAGGCGCGCACCCGGTCGAGCATCAGCATGTAATAGGGAATGGAATCGTGAACCTGCGTGTCCAGCCGTAATGCCTTCGGCACACAGGGCACGAGCTTCGCCGAGGTGACCGAGTCGCCGCTCGCGAACAGGGTCACATCATGGCCCATCCTGACCAGTTCCTCGGTCAGATAGGACACCATCCGCTCGCTGCCGCCATAGAGCCTGGGGGGGACGCTCTCGATCAGGGGAGCAATCTGGGCAATTTTCATGACTTGCACCGAACCGACGCTGGCCCCGACCACCCCGACGGGCTGACAACGGCGAGGTGGGCAAATCCGTTCCTCTCCGATGCAAATTTCATGTGGCCGGGCCGCAAGATCGGCGTTGCCCAAGCCGGCTCGACCGCTATTCTGCGCCGCATTTCCATAACCGGATTTGACCCATGCCTTACCGCTGCGCCGTCCTCGACGATTACCAGAATGTCGCCCTGACCCTCGCCGACTGGTCGAAAGTCACCGGCGACGTCGAGGTCAAGGTCTTCAACAAGGGCCTGGGCGATCTCAACGCCGTGGCGCAGGCTCTGCAAGGCTTCCAGATCGTCTGCGCCATGCGCGAGCGCACCCCCTTCCCGCGCGCATTGCTGGAGAAACTTCCCGACCTGAAGCTTCTGGTGACCACCGGCCTGAAGAATGCGGCGATCGACGTGGCCGCGGCGAAAGAAAAAGGCATTCTTGTTTGCGGCACCGAGAGTCTGGCCTACCCCACCGCTGAACTGACCATCGGGCTGATGATCGATCTTGCCCGCAGGATCAGCTTCGAAAGCGCGCGCATGAAGGCGGGCGAGCCCTGGCAGGTGACGATCGGCGGCGATCTCAACGGCAAGACGCTGGGCGTGCTCGGTCTCGGCAAGCTCGGCAGCCGGGTGGCGAAGGTCGCCAGGGCGATGGACATGAAGGTGGTGGCCTGGAGCCAGAACCTCACGCCGGAGAAATGCGCCGAAGCCGGCGTCGGCTATGCCAGCAAGGAAGAACTGCTGCAGCAGTCCGACTTCGTCACCATCCACATGGTGCTGAGCCCGCGCAGCAAGGGGCTGATCGGCGCGGCCGAATTCCGACTGATGAAAAAAACCGCCTGCATCATCAATACCTCGCGCGGCCCTCTCATCGACGAGGCGGCGCTGATCGACGCGCTGACCAACAAGACCATCGCCGGCGCTGCCCTTGACGTCTACGACACCGAGCCGCTGCCGAAGGGACATCCGCTGCGCACATTGCCGAATGCGCTGCTCACTCCGCATCTCGGTTATGTGACGCAGGAGAACTACCGTCTGTTCTACGAGCAGACCGTGGACGATATCCGCGCCTGGCTCGACGGCACGCCGGTGCGGGTGATTTCATAATATCGAACCCCGCCCGGCGCGGCGCGCATAGCCCGGCGACAACGACAGCGCTTGAACGGACCGGCGGGAACCTGTCAAAGTCCTACAGGTTTCCGCATCCACGAGTGCCACGATGCCCTCCCCCATGCTGCCGCGCGAGCGCGCCGAATATTCCGCCATCGTCGACCGTCCGCCGCTGAAGCTGCCGGGCGGGGCGCGCGTGGCGGTCTGGACCATCGTCAATCTCGAGACCTGGGACATCAGCCGCGCCATGCCGCGTCAGGTACTGACCCCGCCGATGGGCCAGCCGCTGCTGCCCGACGTGCCGAACTGGGCCTGGCACGAATACGGCATGCGGGTCGGCGTCTGGCGCTTCTTCGAATTGTTCGCCGAACTCGGCGTGCAATGCTCGGCGGCGGTGAACGGCAAGATGCTGGAGGACTATCCGCGCATTGCCCGCGCCATCAAGGAAGCAGGCTGGGAATTCCTGCCGCATGGCTACGAGCAGATTCCGATGCACAAGGTCGAGGATCAGCCGGCCGCGATCAGGCGCACGCTCGATGTGATCGAGGGCGTCACCGGCGCGCGACCGATCGGATGGCTTGCGCCGGGCATGTCGCAGACGCTGGAGACGATGGATCATCTCGCCGCCGCCGGCATCAAGTACACCGGCGACTTCGTGCATGACGACGAGCCGTCGACGATCAAGACATTGCACGGCCCGCTGGTGACCGTCCCCTACACCTTCGATATGAACGACATCACCATCATGGCTCTGCAGCATCATGAGGGTAAACACTTCTACGAGCGCGGCGTCGACCAGTTCGAGCAGCTTTACAAGGAAGGCGAGACGCGGGCGAAGATCATGGCGATCCCGATCCACGCCTATATCTCCGGCCAGCCGCACCGCTTCGTGCATCTGGAGCGGCTCTATCGCTTTTTGAAGCGGCCGGGTGTGGTGTTCATGAGCGGCGAAGAGATCTATGAGTGGTATCGCTCGGTCGCGGGCGGCAAGCTGAATGCGGCGTGACGGCCGGAAGTCGCGCGGAGTGGGTTGAGCGCAAGCGAAACCCGCCGTAAGCATCAATCAAACGACAGCATGCGATCAACGAAATGATGGGTTTCGCTCCGCTCAACCCATCCTATGACTGGGGAGAACGCCATTGCAGCCGCGCGAGCGACTAGACTTCTCATCGATCGAAAACCGCCCGAAGCTGAAGCTGCCGGATGGCGTGCGCATGGTGATCTGGCCGGTGGTCGCGCTGGAGGACTGGGACATTTCCCGCGCCATGGCGCGCATGGTGATCACCCCGCCGCAGGGTCAGCCGATGCTGCCCGACCATCCGAACTGGAGCTGGCACGAATACGGCATGCGCGTCGGCTTCTGGCGGCTGAAGAAAATGATGCAAAGGCTCGGCGCCCGGGCCACCGTGCCGATCAACGGCCGGACCTGCGAGACCTATCCGCAGGTGGTGCAGGCGGCGCTCGATGCCGGCTGGGAATTGAATGCGCATGGCTACGAGCAGATCCCGATGCACAAGGTCGAGGACCAGCGGGCCACGATTTTCAAGGCGATGGACACGATCGAGAAATTTTCGGGAAAACGCCCGCGCGGCTGGTTCGGCCCCGGCCTGACGCAGACGCTGGACACGCTGGATTATCTGTCGGAGGCCGGCGTCGACTATATCGGCGACTGGGTGCTGGACGACGAGCCGGTGACGCTGAAGACGACGCACAGGCCGGTGGTGGCGATGCCCTACAATTTCGAGGTTCACGACATCGTGCTGTGGACGTCGCAATACCATCCCTCCGACATGATCTATGTGCGCGGCATGGACCAGTTCAATGTCCTGTACGAGGAGGCGGCGGAGCGGCCGAAATTCATGGCGATCGGCATGCATGGCTTTCTGTCCGGCGTGGCGCACCGCATCGCTCATGTGGAGCGGCTGCTGAGCGAAGTCTTGAGCAAACCCGGCGTGGTATGCTGGACCGGCGGACAAATCCTCGACTGGTATCGCGCCCAGAACCCGAAGGTGTGAGATGAGCCAACCCGGCGATATTGCCATTGTCGGCGGCGGCATCTGCGGTCTGTCGCTGGCGCTCAACCTGCACCGCCTGGGCATTCCCTGCACGGTGTATGAGCGCGCGCCGGAGGTGAAGGAACTTGGGGTCGGCATCACGGTGCTGCCGCATGCGATGCGCGAGTTCACCGCGCTCGGCATCGGCGACGACATCGTGAAGGCCGGCATCGAGAATGTGGAGAGTTGCTTCTTCAACCGCTTCGGCCAGCTCATCTACAAGGAGCCGCGCGGCAAATTCGCCGGCTATCAATATCCGGAAGTCGGCATCCATCGCGGCCGCCTGTACATGATCCTGTATCGCAAGGCGCTCGAAGAACTGGGGCCGCAGCGCATCCTCACCGGCCGCGACTGCATCGGCATCGAGCAGGACGAGGACGGCGTCGCCCTCGCCTTCCGCGACACCGCGTCCGGCCGCGCGCTGGCGTCCGTGCGCGCCAGCGTCGCCATTGCCTGCGACGGCGTGAATTCGGCGATCCGCAAAGCCTTCTATCCCGACGAACAGGTGGCCTTCGCCGGCATCAATACCTGGCGCGGGGTGACGCGGCGAAAGCCGATTCTCACCGGACGCAGCTACATGCGAGTCGGCTCGATCCTGACCGGAAAGATGGTGATCTACCCGATCGTCGACAACGTAGACGGTGACGGCAACCAGCTGATCAACTGGATGGCCGAGATCAAGTCGGACAGCGTCGCAAAGAATGACTGGAACAAGCCGGGCCGGATCGAAGATTTCTTCCACATCTACAAGGACTGGCGCTTCGACTGGCTCGATGTCGCGGAGATGATCGAGACCGCCGACCAGATCCTCGAATATCCGATGGTCGACAAGGACCCGGTTCCGCGCTGGACCTTCGGCCGCATCACCTTTGCGGGCGACGCCGCGCATCCCATGTATCCGCGCGGCTCCAACGGCGCCGCGCAGGCGGCGATCGACGCGCGCACGCTGGCCGATTGCCTGAAGAGCAACGCCGATCCGCGCGAGGCGCTGAAGGCCTATGAGGCGGCGCGGCTCGCACCGACCGCAAAGGTGGTGCGCACCAACCGCGAATTCCCGCCCGACTTCATCAACATCAAGGTCGAGGAACTGGTCGGCGACCGTCCCTTCGACGATCTCGACAAATACATCACCCAGGACGAATTGCGGGCGCTGTCGGAGAACTACAAGAAGATCGCCGGATTTGCGCTCAGCGATGTGGGGCGGGGGTAAATGGGTAGCGAGCTCGACCGGAGCCTCAAGCCGCTTCCGGCCCTCACGGCTCTCCCCTGACGACCAGCCACGCATTTGGTATGCGCTGGTTATTCCCCGAGGGAAAAGAACCGCCCAATTTCGCCCTCATACTGTCGATCAGCGAGATGACACGATTGCGGCTGTCGGAAAAGACGATGTCGCTGCTGACCTTCGGCAGGGAAGACGCAAGATTAATGCAACCTTCGCTCATCAAATAGCCGTTGGCGCAGTGAATGAGAATGCCCTCCCGCGCGCCCGTGCTGCCGACTTTCACCGACGGCCAAGGTCGCGAACCGATGCTGGAACTGGTGGAAAATCCGAAGGTCTTGTAGCGCCCGCTGCTCCCGGCATGTGTGAACAGGGGATAGGTTCCCTCGACGATTCGCGCCTTCTTTCGTCTTCCACTGCTGGAATTGTCGCCGGGTCCTTGCCTTTCGGCAGCAAATCCGAACAGGCCCTGAACCGGCTGACGATTGAAAAACACGCGGTAGGAACTCACCGTGCGCGGGAACCCGGCCCCTGCCCTCGTCTCGCTTCTGATGCGATCGACAAGAACGACATATCCATCGAGGTCCGGAATATCAGCCGGCGGCGCAGTCTCGGGAGGTGGAGGCGCCTCGCCAGCAGACGCATAGGTGATGCGCAACGCGAACAAACCGTCCTGCTGGTCCCTCAGCTCAACGGTCGCACCGCTATCTCGATAGAACTCGGCTTCTTTCCTGGCGACATCCTTTGCCAAATCCGTCAGTTCGAAAGTGTTTGGGCTCGACGGATCGGGGGTTCCCTGAGGGGCCGTATCGGGCTCTTCGCCACGGCGCAATGCCGCCATCAGGAAACAGGCATCGCCGAACCATTTGCCCGCGCGATCAAGATGATCGCCGTGATGCACCAGCCCCCATGCATTTGCGGTCGTGTCTTTTAGACTGCCGGCATTGTAAGCCGCGGCGACCAGAATCGGGTCCAGTCCGGTCTCCGGCAGCTTCCCCTTGATATACGCCGTGCCCAGGTCGATGTTCACATCGCCTTCATAAAGGCGAAGTCTTGCCGGGCGGGAGCTGGGCTCGCTGGCAAAGGAAGGCGCGACATCGTCCGGATCATAACCAAGTCCCTGCTCTCTGATCACCCTGCGCGCAGTTGTCGCAAGAATCTGCATCGGGCCTGCACTATAGGTTCTGGGGCGCGGCTCCCACCGAAACGTCTTCGGCCCCGTGAACTTCACTTGCCGAAACATCGCGGTTTCGGTCGCAATCGTCATGATGATGATTTCGGGCGGAACGCCATGAGTGATGGAGGCGCGGAAAATGTCAGACGCGTACTCATCCATAATCATGCTACACGTGACGGGCGAACCGTTCGACCGGACGGGCACCGTCGGATTCTGTCGAAGATAGACGCCGTCGCTGTCGTGACGCCACTCATTGAACCCCGCACGCCGGGAATGCCAATTGCTTTGACCGACCGTTGGCGTGCTGGACCAATCCACGGACGACCCGGGCGACGGCGGCGCCAGGAATGACACTTTCACCGAGAACAGCCCGCCGCCTTCCGGAATCTTTTCGGCAATGCCGCCGTTGTCTTCGTAGAATCGGACCTGCTCGTCCGCCTCGGCGTCGCGCAAGCCGGTCAGGAGGAATGAATCGCTCATGATGACGTTGCCTCAAATGGAACGCATGGGATCACGACGCTGGAATGGCGTTACAACTGCGCCGCTTCCACGAGAGCCTGACGCACCGCTTCACAGCCCGCGAACGTAATCACGATCGGGAGGGGCCTGGGCTTGTTGGGTATGAGAAGGCGCTTGATCTCCGGACGGTCGAGCAATCTCTGCAGATTCTCTTCACGCTGCTGACGTGTACCCGGGCCATTGTCGAGGTAGTTCTTCAGCTTGGTCGTGTTCGCATCCTCGCTGGCGAGGCGGGCAGAGCTTGGCGGACAGGTTGGCGCAGGCGTTTCCGTCCGACCCGAGTCTGGCTTTCCGCCATTGCCAGGAGGTGCCGGCCGTCCGCCCGGGCCCGGCCCGGGCGCATCCGAAGGCACCGTCACGACTTCTTCGACACTGGACTTGAAAAAAATCGTTCCCGTCACTTCATCGACCGCAAGATTGGTCGGCGTGTTGGTAATGGAGCGATTCAACAGCGCCCGGATTCCGGACCGCGTGCATTGATATTCGATGACGCTGACCGCATTCAGCGCATCCGAGAAGGTATAACCTCCCACGATATCGTTCGATGCGTCGTTGACTTTCCGAAGGTAGAACTCCGCCAGCTTGTTCTGGGCCGTCTCAACCACGACACGCGCGGCTTCTCGATCGATGTTCAAGAAGCGATATTCCTGGTAAGCATTGATGCCTTCATCGACGCCCGTGCGAGATATCAGAAAGGCGTTCGCCAGCGTGCCATTGGCGTTCACGGCGGCCAGAATGCCGGATGCCAGCGCATAGATGACGCCAAATTCCCTTTGCAGGAACTCGAGATACTGGTTGCGCTCTTCCAGACCCAGAAGATAGTTCCTGCATACGATCTGCGAGGCCCTCAGGCCGGTTCTGATGTAGTATTGAACCAGCGGCTTGTAGCCATATTTGCGGACGATGAAGTCTGTGGTGGGCGTCGCGGCGCCAAACTCGTTCACAAAGTTCCTGAGTTCCGGTGTCGCGCGCACGGTTTCCGGCGGCATGAAAGGCAATGTCGAGAATCCCGCACGTGCGGATCGCTCTCGAATTACGTCGTACTCGATAGCCGGATACCCATAGAGATTGGACATCAGCATGGTTGCTTGCATGAAGAGCTGAATAGCCATGTCGGTCTCGTGCGCCGTCACAAGACGCGGTGGATTGAGCGGTTGCCTCGGACCGCTCCAGCAGGCCGTCAGGAGCAGACACAGGCAAGCGCAAGCCATCGACTGCAAAATTTTCGCGCCAATTGTCTTCGCTCTTGGCGACGCGAGCGAACCTGAAATACGCGTGACCGGCACCAGCCCCTTCGACCGCATTTCGTCCCCCAAGTGATGCGTCTTGCGCAATTGCAAGAATGCAGGCCGCAATTTCTGCGATCATGACACGCAGCCGTTGCAGCGAACGCGCGATAATTGACGGGGACGATTTTTGCCCGATCTTCTCCAATGCATTTGCACAGGCCTGTCCACAGGCCGCAGCGACGGCGGCCGCGCGCGGCCGCACGCAAGTCGCGCATCGAGCTTCATAATTTTCGGTGCCGGCGCAGCGGGAGGCAGTCTGTCAACACGTCCTGCGACGCGCCGTGAAATCCACCGCGAATGCGCGGCCGCTCGGCCGGGGATAGATGCGGCAAATGCGTCAGAACTACAAATGCGGCATGGAAAATACCGTCACGCCGCCAATGCCAGACGCGGCCGCGCCAGAAGTCACGGCGAGATCACGCCCATATCGCCGATGACGCCTTCACGCAGTATGTGCCGCTGGATCTTGCCGGAATCGGTCTTCGGCAACGCGATCAGAAAGCGGATCGTGCGCGGATATTTGTAGGGCGCGATCGACGCCTTGACGAAATCCTGCAGCGTCCTGGCCAGCGCGTCGTCGGGCGCCGCACCATCCGCGCGCACGACGAAGGCCGCCACGATCTGCCCGCGCTCCGCATCCGGCAGTCCGACCACCGCGCATTCCTTCACGTCGGGATGCGACAGCAGCACCTCCTCGATCTCGACGCCGGAAATGTTGTAGCCGGAGCTGACGATCATGTCGTCGGAGCGCGCGTGATAGCGGAAATAGCCGTCGTCATCGACAAGAAAGGCGTCGCCGGTGAGATTCCAGCCCTCGCGCACATATCTCTGCTGGCGCTCCACATCGTCAAGATAGCGACAGCCGGTCGGGCCGCGCACTGCGAGACGCCCGACCGTGTTGGGCGGCAGCGTTTTCATGTTCTCGTCCACCACGCGCGCCTCATAGGCCGGCAGCGGCCTGCCGACGGCATCGGGCTTCACCTCGTCTTCCGGCATTGCAAGGAAGGCATGCAGCATCTCCGTCGAGCCGATGCTGTTGCGCAAGGTCAGGCCCGTCGCGCCTTTCCACATCTCAAACACCGACGGCGGGAGATGCTCGCCCGAGGAGACGCAGGTGCGCAGGCTTGCGATGTCGTAGCGCGGCACCTGCGGCGCCATCGCGCGATAGAGCGTCGGGACGGTGAACAGCGTCGTGACGCGGTGCCCTTCGATCGCCGCCAGCAATGCGTCCGGCGCCGCCTGTTCCAACAGCACCGCCGAGGCGCCATAGCGCAACGGAAACAGCAGCATCGCACCGAGCCCGAAAGTGAAGGCAAAAGGCGCGCTGCCCGCGAAGATGTCGTCGGACGACACCCTCAGGACGCGCGGGAGGCAATCGGAGACCGCCAGAATGTCGCGATGGAAATGCATCGTCGCCTTGGCCGAGCCGGTGGTGCCGGAGGTGAAGGCGATGAGGCCGACGTCGTCATGCGAGACGATGACATTCTCGAAGCGGCCATCCTGCGCTGCCATGCGCGATTCCAGACCGCCCTCTGTCTCGCCGTTGAAATAAAACGTCGGCACCTGCGGCACCGCATCCGCGACATTGCGCCACTCCTCCGCCAGCCGCGCATCGCAGATGGCGAATTGCACCTGCGCCTTCCCGCGGATGTAGGTGAGCTCGCGCGCGCGCAAGAGCGGCATGGTGGCGACGACGATGCCGCCGGCCTTCAGCACGCCAAGCCAAGCGGCAGCGAGCGTGGGATTGTTGGCCGAGCGCAGCAGCACGCGGTTGCCCGGCACGAGCCCCTCCTCTCTCAGAACCGCCGCAATGCGGTTGGCACGGTCGAGCAAGCCGGCATAGGTCACGATTTCGTCACTGGTGCGAATGGCCGCGCGATCGCCCCAGCCCCCCGCCACCGCCCTGTCGAGCAATTCGACGGCGGCATTGAACCGTTTCGGATAGGCCGCGGCCTGCGGATCGCAATTGCGCAGCGCGGGCCACAGATCCGGAGGCGGAAGACGGTCGCGCGCGAAGGAATCGGAATAGGCGGAGGGATCGAGCATGCGGACCGAAGCTAACGCGCTGGCGACAATGGTGACAACCGCGGCCGCACGGCGACGCGATTGACGCCCGGGCGGAGAAACTTTAAGCTTAAAATATATCCGAGATCCCGTATGTGGCGTCCTCCGCAGCGCATCCGTTTCGAGGCCAAAGCCGGCCGCATTCCTTCGCGCGCGGAAGCCGAAAAGTCGCGGCTTTTCTCGCCCGTTGGGATCGGACCTGTCACCCTCAACCAGCGCAGCTGGATCCCCGCCATGGTGCCCTGGCGCGCGACCGAGGACGGCTTCGTCACGCCCGAGGTGATCGACTGGTATGCGCGCTTCGCGCGCGGCCGGCCGGGCGCGATCGTGGTGGAAGCGACCGGCATCCGCGACATCCCGAGCGGACCGCTGCTGCGCATCGGGCATGACCGCTATCTCGACGGCCTGCGCAAGCTGGTCGAGGCGGTGCGCGCGGCGAGCGAGGGAGAGACGCGGCTCTTTATCCAGATCATCGATTTCCTCGCGATCCGGCGGCGGCCCGACCGCACAAAATTCTTCGAGCGCTATCTCGAGATCACCGAGCGCCATCGTGCGGCCTTCGACGATGCGACGATGAGCGAGGCGGACCTGCGCAAGGCGCTGGCCGCGCTCTCCGACGAGCAGCTCCTGCAGACGCTGACCGCCGCCGAATACGAGGCGCTGCAATTCGGCTATCGCGAGCGCGTCACCGACATGCATCTGCCGCACATTCGCAACCTGCCGCAGGTGCTGCCCGGCCTCTTCGCCGATGCCGCCGCGCGGGCACGCGCGGCCGGGTTCGACGGCGTCGAGCTGCATTACGCGCACGCCTATACGATGGCCTCGTTCCTCTCCCGCACCAATACGCGCGAGGACGGCTATGGCGGTTCACGCGAGAATCGGCTGCGGCTGCCGCTGGAGGTGTTTGCCGAAGTGCGCAGGCGCGTCGGCAACGATTACGCCGTCGGCTGCCGCTATCTCGCGGAAGAATGCATCGAAGGCGGCAACGAGACCGACGACACCGTGCCCTTCGGCGTCGCCTTCGCAAAAGCCGGCATGGATTTCATCTCCACCTCGCGCGGCGGCAAATTCGACGACGCCAAGCAGCCGGGCGTGGGATCGGCCGCCTATCCCTATACGGGGCCGAGCGGCTATGAATGCATGCCGCAATTTATTTCCGACGAGCGCGGGCCGTTCGGCCGCAATGCCGATCCGACCGGCGCCATCCGCAACGCGATCCGCGAGGCCGGACATGATACGCCCGTGGTGTGTGCCGGCGGCATCCACAATTTCGAGATGGCGGAGCGGCTGCTGGCGGACGGCGTCTGCGACATTGTCGGCGCGGCGCGGCAATCGCTCGCCGATCCCGACTGGTTCCGCAAAATCAGGCTCGGCTTCGGCGATCAGGTGCGGGTCTGCGAATACACGAATTATTGCGAAGGATTGGACCAGAAGCACAAGACGGTAACCTGCCAGCTCTGGGACAAGGAGGGCCTCGACGCGCCCGGCGCAAAATTGACGGCGGACGGCAAGCGCCGCCTGACCGCGCCCGACTGGCAGCCGCCGAAGGCGTCATGAGCGCGCTGTTCTGCTTCGGGCTGAGCTACACGGCCGCGGCCTATATCGAACATTATGGCGCGCAATTCGACAGCATCGCCGGCACGGTGCGCAGCGCGGACAAGGCGGCGCGTCTCACGGCGGAGGGGCTCGGCGGCCGGCCGGTCGCGGCCGTTGCATTCGACGATCGGCAAGCGGTCTCGGCTGCGCTCGCGCCTGCGCATCTCATCCTCGTCTCGATCCCGCCCAGCGCCGACGGCGATCCGGTGCTGGCACGCTATGCCGGCGAGATCAGACGCGCGGCGCAACTCGCGGAGATCGTCTATCTCTCCACCATTGGCGTCTATGGCGACCACGCCGGCGCCTGGATTGACGAGTTGACGCCCTGCCGTCCGCTCTCCCCGCGCAGTCAGGAACGGCTGCAGGCGGAACGGCAATGGCAGGCCCTCGGCGAAGAGAGCGGCACGCCGGTGGCGATCCTGCGCCTGCCCGGCATCTACGGGCCGGGACGCAACGCGCTGGTCAATCTGGTGCGCGGCGACGCCAAACGCATCGTCAAGCCGGGTCAGGTATTCAACCGCGCGCACGTACGCGACATCGCGCAGGCGATCGCGGCGGCCCATCGCCGGCACGCCAACGGCATTTTCAATGTCTGCGACGACGAACCGGCGCCGGGACAGGATGTCGTTGCCTATGCGGCTAAGCTGCTCGACATGGCGCCGCCGCCGGAGCTCGACTTCGACACCATCAAGGACGCCATGTCGCCGATGGCCAAGAGCTTCTATGCCGAGAGCAAGCGCGTACGCAACGCGCGCTTGAAGGAGGAACTGGGCGTCGTCCTCGCCTATCCGACCTATCGCGAGGGCTTGCGCGCGCTGTGCGAGGCGGGCGATCATCTGCGCGAAACGTGAACGGATGATCCAGCCGCCCCGCCTCTATCTCTATCTCGACGCCGTCGCGCGCGCCGGCTCGATCCGCAAGGCCGCGGAAAAGCTGCGCGTCGCCTCCACCGCGCTCAACCGCCGCATCCTCGATTTCGAAGAGGAGATCGGCACGCCTTTGTTCGAGCGGCTGCCGCGCGGCGTGCGGCTCACCGCGGCCGGCGAGGTGCTGATCGCCACTATCCGCCGCAGCCTGTCCGATCTCGCCTCCGCCGGGTCACAGATCGAACAATTGCGCGGCCTCGTGCGCGGCACCGTGCGCATCGCCTGCGCCGAGTCGGCGGCGAACGACCTGATCCCGGAAACCATCGCGCATTATCAGGAGCGTTATCCCGGCGTGCAGTTCCAGATGATGGTCGGCTCCACCGCCCCGCTGCTGACCGCGCTGATGGCGGACGAGACCGACCTTCTGCTGGCGCACGATCCGCCGAGCTCCGATCTGCTCAACGTGATCGAAAGCATCAAGCAGCCGCTCTGCGCCATGATGCGGCCCGGACATCCGCTCGCAAACCGCAAGACATTGCGGCTTGCGGATTGCCAGCCCTACCCGGTCGCGCTCGGCCCGGAAACCTTCGGCAGCCGCAAGCTGATCAACACGCTGCTGGCGAGATCGCGCATGTCGCTGAAGGTGGCGATGGAGGCGGGCGCCGTGCAGCCGCAGAAGGTGTTCGCGCGCGATACCGACGCGATCTGCTTCCAGTACCAGATCGGCACCGTGCGCGAGGCGCGCACCGGCGAGCTGGTCGCCATTCCCCTCACAGACCCCGACCTGACCAAGGGACGCCTGGTGCTGGCCTCGCGTGCCGGCCGTCTCTTGCCCATCCCCGCCGCCAGTTTCGTCGAGACGCTGAAGGCCGTCCTCAACCGCCTGACCGAGGATTCCTCCAGCCCCGCCAAGGGGAAAAGAGCGAGATCAAAATGATCTCACTCTGAGCGAAACATGGTTCTATGCGCGTTCGGTGCGCTGCAGCAGAGTTGGCCTGCATGCGCGCCCATGTCCACAGACTTGCGATGGCCCATCCGGGCGACCTCTCGGCCCTGCAGCGGCTTATTGCGCAGGGCGTTGTCCGCGCAGACGAAATCGTCGCCGTCATCGGCAAGACCGAAGGCAATGGCGGGGTCAATGACTTCACCCGCGGCTATTTCACCCAGAGCCTGATGACGCTGCTCAGCCGGCATTTGGGCGAGCCGGCCGAAAACCTGGTCAAGCGCATCCCCTGCGTTCTCTCCGGCGGCACCGAAGGCGTGCTCAGCCCGCATTATGTGGTGCTGTGCCGCGCCGGCGCGCCGCTGGCCGCGCCGGCCGACGCCACCGCGCTGGCCATCGGCACCGCCATGAGTGCGCCTCTGCCCGCCGAACAGGTCGGCCGCGTCGCGCATGTCCGCAGCGTCGCCGCTGCGGTGCGAACGGCGATGGACGAGGCGCATATCACGAGCGCCGCCGACGTACATTTCGTGCAGGTGAAATGCCCCTGCATCACCTCCGCCCGCGCCGAGGCCGCCAGGGCGCAGGGCAAGACCGTGCTTACCGGCGATCCCAACCGTTCGATGGCGGCGGCGCGTGCCGCCGGCGCCTTTGGTGTCGCGCTGGCGCTTGAGGAAATCGGCGAGAGCGATCTGCACGACGCGGCGCTGCTGCAGGATTTCGGCGTCTATTCCACCCGCGCCAGCATCTCCTCCGGCATAGAAGTGGAAGCAAACGAGGTCATCGTGCTCGGCAACAGCCGGCTGTGGTCGGGGCCGCTGCAGATCGCGCACCGCCCGATGCGCGACGCGCTCGACATCGGCGCCATTGTCGACATGCTCTCCGATCTCGGCATCCCCGCCGCTCCGCAGGTGGCGCCGGAGGATCGCTCGCGGCTGCAGGCGGTGTTCGTCAAATGCGAACCGGACCGGCGCGGCCAGGTCCGCGGCCACCGCCACACCATGCTCGACGACACCGATATCAACGCGCAGCGCCATATCCGCGGCGCGCTTGGCGGGCTTGTGGCGGGGGTCATCGGCGACAGCCGCATCTTCGTCTCCGGCGGCGCCGAGCATCAGGGTCCGGATGGCGGCGGGCTGATCGCGGCGATCGCGCACCGCTCCTCGCACGATGGAGACCGCGCATGCGCATCGTGATTGTCGGCGCGGGCGTCGCCGGCTGCATCATGGCGCGCGCGCTGGCGCGTCTGCCGGGCATGGAGGTGATCTGCCTCGAACGCGTGGCGCGTGACGATCATTCCGAATCCGGCACCGGGCTCAATGTCGGACCAAACGCCGTGCAGGCCTTGCAGGCGCACGACGCAGAGCTTGCCGCCGCAATCACCAAGGCCAGCTTCCCCTGGCAAAGTTGGAAAGTGTCGCTGACCGGCGGCCGGACGCTGTTCGATCTGCCGCTGGCGCATGTTGCGAACAACGACGGCTGGCGCATCCGCTGGTCGGAGCTTTATCGCGTGCTGCGCGAGATGGCGCCGAACATTGCCTATGACTGCGCGATCACGGATGCCGGCCCGTCTCCGCGCAATCCTGCACAGAGCTTTATCGCGTGGACGCAGAACGGAACGCAGAAGCGTCTCGACGGCATCGATCTTCTCATCGCCACCGACGGCCGCTATTCGCAGATGCGCCGCATGTTTTCCGGCGAGCCCGCCATACGTCACGTCGGCGTCGCCATCTCGCGCGTGCTGGTCCCTGACACCAGCGGCGGGCTGATCGACGATTACGCGCAATGGTTCAACGGCCCGAACCGTCTGCTCGCCTTCCGCGTCCCGCCCGCGCATGTCTATGTCGCGAGCGCCTTTCCGATCGCGCCGGGAGCGCCGCTGCCGGACCATTTCAAGGATCCCGACTTCCTGCGCGATGCGTTCACGCCGCCGGACGGAACGCCGGGCGACCAGGCCCGGTGGCTGATCGACACGATCTGCGCACATGTGCCGGACACGCACTGGGCGCGCATGCAGGAGCACGAGGTGCTCTACGCGGACCCGGCCTGCAATGTTCTATATCTGGGCGATGCCGCGCACGGGATGGTCCCGACGCTCGGACAGGGAGCGACTCAGGCCATCGAGGATGCCGCCTTCGCCGCCGGTCTGATTGCGCGCGCCGCTGCCGAAGGCCGGCGCAATCCGCGGCAATGGCTGCAAGCGATCGAGGCAGGCCGCCGTGAGCGCATGCATTTCGTCATGGAATTCTCGCTGGCCGCGACCGACACGATGCTGGCCGGCGCCGACCCGGTGGCAGGAACCTTGCATAAAACAAGGCCTGACTTCATGGCGAAGCTCCGCCGGCTCTACCGCGATGTGCAAAGACCCGATGCAGAACCAAACGATATCGATCTTTCAGCCGGGAGATTAATCGCATGACACAGCTTCCCTCTGCCGCGGTGCACGGCCTCTTCCACATCGCCATCAAGACCTCCGACCTCGCGGCGACCCGCCTCTTCTGGTGCGACATCATCGGCCTGCGCGAGATGCCGCGGCCGGATTTCGGCTATCCCGGCGCCTGGCTGGCCTGCCCGCAGCCGGGCGGGCTCGGCATCATCCATGTCTATGCCGGCGGACCGGCGCTCGGACCGTCCGGCACGGCGCCCTCCGGCACCGCGGCGATCGATCACGTCTCGCTCTCCTGCTCGGGCTTTCGCGAATACATCGCGCGCTTCAAGGCCGCGGGGCTCGACTGGCGCGAATTCCTCGTGCCCGGCACGACGCTCTGGCAGCTCTTCGTCTACGACCCGAGCGGCGTGCAGCTCGAACTGACCTTCGAAGGCAGCGTCGAGGGCGCGCAGAAGCCCGACATGTCGCCCGGCCGCGCCTATGTCGCCGGCGCCAGTTTCTTCGATGCCAAGACCTATCCTCGATTGAGCCCTCTCAAAGGAGTAGCCTGACATGAAGCGTCGCAACGTTCTCTCGCTGATCGGCGGCCTCGCGCTCGCCGCAGCCGCCTCCTCGCCCGGCCTTGCACAGGACAAGGTGAAGGTCGGTGTGTTCCCGATCTCGTCCTCGCTCCCCTACTTTGTGGCGATCGAGAAGGGCTACTTCAAGGAACTGAATCTCGAACCGGAGACCGTGCGCCTGATGGGCGGGCCGCCGAATGTTGCGGCCCTGATGACCAACCAGATCGAGGTATCGGCGGTGCTGGTGACGCTGGAAGGCCTCAACGCCAACGTGAAGAAGCCTGGCGTCGCGATGTATATCGCCATGCACAGCCAGACGCCGGTCTACAAGATGGAGCAATTCGTCGTCCGTACCGAATTGCTCGACAAGGTGAAGTCGCTGAAGGACCTGAAGGGCCTGAAGCTGATGTCGGCGCCCGGACCTGCCAACCTCAACACGGCGAAAGGCGTTCTCGCCAAGATCGGCCTGAAGGACGGCGAATATTCCATAGACCAGCTCGACATGGGCCAGCACGTCAACGCGATGAAGGCGGGCACATTCGACGGCGGCTATACCCTCGAGCCGGGCGCGACGATGATGGAGAAGATGGGCATCGCCAAGACGCTCGAAGCCGGCGTGATCTCCAAATACATCCTCGGCGACGAGAAGGCCGACGCCTATGCCGCCGGCTGCGCGTTCACGACCGAGTTCATCGAGAAGCGGCCCGACGTCGCCAAGCGCTTCGCCCAGGCCTGGGCGAAGGCGGTGGACTACATCAAGGAGAATCCGGCCGACGCTCGCAAATATCTCGCCAAGAACACGATGACGCCCGATGACCTCGTCGATAGCGTGCCGATGCTCGGCTACACCATGACCAAGGACATGAGCCCGGCACAGCTCGGCTATCTGCAGAAATTCGCGGATTTCGGCACCGAGATCGGCGTCGTGCCGGAAAAACTCGACGTCAGGAAATTCCTGAAGTCATTCTGACCCTATGACTTATCGGCGCCAATCCTTGCCCCGTTCGTTCCCGCGCAAGCGGGAACCCAGGGCAGCACTGGCAGCCCTAACTTGTGGCACTGGGTCCTCGCTGTCGCGGGGACGAGCGGATGGGTGGCGGGAATGAGCGCGATACAGCACGCCTTTCGAGCCGAATCGACGGGCGTGCCGTCGTCGCCCGCGGTGGGCGCCTTCGGCAAGCGCCCGCATGTCACGATCCGGGGCTTGAGCAAGCGGTTCGACACGGCGGTCATCTACGACGATTTCGATCTCGACATCCCGCGCGGAGAGCTGATCTCCGTATTCGGGCCGAATGGCTGCGGCAAGAGCACGCTGATCAACATGATCGCCGGCCTCATTCCGGTCGATGCCGGGCAGATCCTGTTCGACGGCATGCTCCTGTCGGAGATCAAGTTCGGCTACGTATTCCAGAACTACCGCGAGGCGCTGTTTCCCTGGCTGCGCGCCTTCGACAACATCTCCTATCCTCTGAAAATGATGAAAGTGCCGGCGGCTGAGCGAAAAGCCCGCACCGAAAAACTCGTCGCGCATCTCGGGGTCAAGCTCGATCTCAATAAATATCCCTACCAGATGTCCGGTGGCCAGCAGCAGCTGGTCTCGATCATGCGCGCCTTGATCGTGGAGCCGGAAATCCTCTTTCTCGACGAGCCGTTCTCGGCGCTCGACTATGAGATGACCCTGTTCATGCGCGAGCAGTTGCAGAAGCTGTTCATGGAAACCGGCACGACGACGGTGCTCGTCTCGCACGATCTGGAGGAAGCGGTCTATCTCGCAGACCGCATCCTGCTGCTCTCGCGCTATCCGGCGCGGGTCGCCGACTTCGTGCAATATGACGGCGCGCGGCCGCGCACCGACGCCACGCTCTCGGAAGCAGGTTTCGTGCGCACCAAGGCACATTGTCTCGAAGTCTTCCAGCGCGAGGTGCGCCGCTCATGACCCGCCGTCTCGAACCGTTGCTTCCTCTCGTCGGGGTGCTTGGCCTGTTCGCCATCTGGTCGCTGGCGACCTTCAACAAATGGGTCGATCCGGTGCTCCTGCCCTCGCCCGCGACCACCTTCCAGGCCTTCTGGAAAGGCATGGACGGCGGCGCGCTCGGCTTCGATTTCGTGAAAACCGTCTATCGCACCGCCATGGCGACGCTGATCGCGGCGGTGATCGCGATCCCGCTCGGCATCGTGCTCGGCTCCTCCGAAAAATTCTACCGCTCCCTGGAATTCGTGATCGACTTCTTCCGCTCGACACCCGCCTCGGCGATGTTCCCGCTCTTTCTCGTGTTGTTCGGGGTCGGCGACGAGACCAAGATTTCGGTCGCGGCCTTCGGGGCCATCCTCGTGATCCTGTTCAATGTCGCCTATGGCGTGATGAATGCGCGCAAGACACGCCTGCTCGCCGCCAAGGTGATGGGCGCATCGCGCCTGCGCGTCCTCTTCGACGTGATGCTGCTGGAATCTTTGCCGCAGACATTTGTCGGGCTTCGCAACGGCGTCTCGCTCGCCCTCGTCATCATCGTGGTGGCGGAAATGTTCATCGGCTCGCAGGACGGGCTCGGCCACAGCGTGTTCGAGGCGCAGCAATTGTTCGACATGCCGCGCATGTATGCGGCGATCTTCGCCGCCGGCGCGCTCGGCTATGCGCTGAACCTTCTCTTCATCCTCGCCGAGCGCAGCTTCGTGCATTGGGGCGGCAAGTAAACCGCCGATGCGCGAGGGGCCGCTCTGGCAATTGTCCGCCGGCGAGCTCGCGGCCGCCTATCGCATCGGACTGACGGCGCCGGATGCGGTGCTGCAGGCCGTCTTCGCGCGCATCGAGGAGGTCAATCCGCGCCTGAACGCGATTGTCACGCTCGATGTACCCGGCGCGCGGGCGGCCGCCGACGCCAGCACGCAACGCTGGCGCGCGGGACAGCCGCTCGGGCCACTCGACGGCGTGCCGGTGACGGTCAAGGACAACATTCTGGTGAAGGGCCTGCGCGCCACCTGGGGCAGCAAGCTTTATGTGGACTATGTCCCGGACGCCGACGAAGAGCCGGTCGCGCGCCTGCGCGAGGCCGGCGCGGTGATCCTCGGCAAGACCAACGTCCCGGAATTCACGCTGCACGGTTACACCGACAATCTTCTGTTCGGCCCGACCGGAAATCCCTGGAATCCGGCGCTGACGCCGGGCGGCTCGAGCGGCGGCGCAGTGGCGGCGGTCGCGAGCGGCATGGGCCCGCTTGCGCTCTGCACCGATGGCGGCGGCTCGATCCGCCGTCCGGCCGCGCATACCGGGCTTGTCGGCTTCAAGCCCTCGCGCGGCATGGTCCCGCGCGCCAACGGATTTCCAACGATCCTGCACGATTTCGAAGTCGCCGGCCCGGTCGCACGCAATGTCGAGGACGTCATTCTGGCGATGAATGCGATTGGCGGGAAAGACTGGCGCCCGCCGGAGACCGACGCTTCCGAGAAGCCCTTGCGCATTCTCCATGCGCGCACTTTCTCCCGCGCACCTGTTGATCCCGATATCACTCTTGCTGTTGCGGAGGCGGCCGACGAGTTGAAACGGCAAGGACATGATGTGGAGCAGACGGAGAGCTTCGACCTCGCCGCACCCATCGCCGACGTCTGGCCGATCGTTAGCCAGACCGGTCTCGTCTGGCTATTGTCGCAGCACAAGGACGCCGAAAGCAGGATCGCCCCGGCGCTCGCCGAGATGGCGCGCAACGGTCGATCCTACTCCGCCGCCGATTATCTGAACGCGCTCGACATCATCAAGCACGTGGAGCGCGACTTCGAGGCGCTGTTCGAAACATTCGACCTGCTGCTGATGCCGGCAGCGGCGGCCATGCCCTGGCCGGCGACCGAAATCTATCCGCCGACCATCGCCGGACACCTGGTCGGGCCGCGCGGCCACGCCGCGTTCACGCCCTTCGCCAATGCGCTCGGCCTGCCTGCGATCAGCCTGCCCTGCAAGACCTGGCCGCAGGACATGCCGATCGGATTTCAGCTTGTGGCTGCACGCGGGCGCGATGCCGCGTTGCTCGCTTTTGCGCGCGATTACGAAAGCCGCGCGGGCTGGCAGATGCGCTGGCCGCCGCTCTGACTAGAGCACCGGCAGCGTCAGACGCGAGACGGCGTCGCCGCCATGACGAATGCGCAAGGTCGTCACCGCGCAATCCATCAGCCGCGTTTCCGGTAGTGGCGTGCTGGTGCCGGGATTGATCATGAAAGCCGGCCAGGCCGCGGCCTGCACCGACAGCCGCAGGGCCGATCCCTGCGGAACGGTGCAAAATGTCCCCTGCAGCGGAATGCGGCGTGGGCCGGGCTTGCCGGAGTCAAGAACACGCAGAAAGCCGGTCGACAGAGTCATGGCGCGGCCATCTGCCGAAACCAGCGACAACGCACAGTAAAGATCGTGCGCCGGCCGATCGCATGCGACGTCGAGTTCGACCATGCCCTCGCCCAGCAACGTCAGCGAAGCCGCAAGCGGCGACGTCGTATAGACCACGACATCGCCGCGATCGTCGATCGCCGCCCGGTTCTGCAAGCCGCCGGGCTGGCCGGTCGCGCCGCCGATTGCCGGCGCCGGCCGCCAGGGATCGTGCACCAGCCAGTCGGCGCTTTCGTGCTGCGGCTCCGCCACGAGCCAGCCGTCGTCGGGAGTCGCCGCGGCAAGACCGTTCGAACTGAGATAAAAGACCGCCTCGCCTGCCCGCGGCGCGGCCTCGTAATGCTGCCAGCTCTTGCGCCCGAGATCGAAGAGCCGCACACCCTGCGGCGGCTCGCCTATGCCGCGCAGATGCGCGTCGAAAAAGACGAGCTGTTCGGCGTCGATGTATGAGACAGCTTCGGGGCCGAGATCGAGCGCGCCGACATTGCGGCCCCAGGGCATGTGCTGCCACGGCCCGACCAGGAGACGCTGTGGCGCCTTGCCCGCGGCGGTAAACGCCGCATGCGAGGCCATCGTGCCGCCCAGCATCGTGTCCTGCCAGCCACCGATATGCAAAGCCGGCACGTCAAGCGCGTCGCCGCGCAGACGCGACGCCGGCGCAATCGCATCCCAATAGGCGGGGTCGTCGTCCAGCCAGTCGGCATAATGCGTGTAATGCGCATGACGCGCGAGCGCGTCGGGCATCACCGGCCGCTGGCCGCCCACCGGCGCGCCGCGTCCCGTCGCAGCCAGTGCGGCAAAGGCGTCGGCATCTCCCGCGAGCCGCGCCTGCTCGGCGCCCATCTGGCAAGCCCAGCCGATATTGCCGGCGAGGCGGAACGCGCCGCCTTCATAGGCCCAGTCGTCGCGGATGCTCCACGCCGCCATGGTCGGCGCGATCGCATCCGGCCGCTTGCCGCCGCGCGCTTGCGCGCCCGCCATGGCGAGAAACTGGTTGGTGCCCTGATAGCTGAAGCCGTAGAGGCCGACCTTGCCGTTGCAGCCTCGCAAGTCGGCCGCCCAATCCAGGGCCGTGGCCCCGTCGCAGATGTCGTCGGCGAAGAGGCGGAACGCGCCGCCGCTGTCGCCGCGCCCGCGCGTGTCCTGGATCGCGACGATATAGCCGTGCGCCGCATACCAGGCGGGATGCGCGAACACGACCGTCGAGGCGATGCGCCGGCCATAGGGCTGGCGCATCATCAGCACGGGATGCGGTCCGGGCGCGTCGGGGTGGTAGATGTCGGTCGCGAGCGTCACACCGTCCGGGCAGCGCATCATTACGGTCTCGGGACCCGACACCGCATGCAGGCGCTTTGCGGCGTATCCTGCTCGAGTGCGCCTGTCGTTTGAAGCGGAGCGCATCCCCCTACTCCGTTCGTTCCCGCGCAAGCGGGAACCTAGCGCTCCTTGGCTCTGGGTCCCCGCTTTCGCGGGGACGTTCGGAGGAGCTGCACTGCTTACACCCGTGCATAGTCTGTCTTCGGTGAGAATGTCGCCATGGGAAACTGCGCGACTTCGCCGAGCAACCGCACCAGCGCCTTCGCCGCGCGCTCGACCAGCTCCCGTCCCTTCTCCGCATCGGCCGCAGCCGCATTGCCGGCAGCACCGGCGGCGTTGAGATCCTGCATCTGCCAGCCGAATCCGACCGCGCCTTCCGGTGTCAGCATGGCGCCTTTCTCTTCCAGCTTCACCGAGCGCGGTACGAAATTCTTCGCCTGCCCCCTGTCGACGAGATCGGGATGCAGATGCAGCATGATGCTGGTCTCCGACTCGCCGGCATGGATGCCGTGCTTGCGTTCCTGCGCGCCGATCAGATCGCTCGAATCCACCGTGCGGAACCAGGAACAGCCCACAGCCAGCATCCCGAGCTTCACCCGCAATTCGCGGGTTACAATGTCCATCACCTGCGGCTGGCCGCCATGCGAATTGTAGTAGACGATGCGGCTGCAGCCGGCGCGATGCACGCTCTCGCCGATCTCGGTCCACATCCGCGCCAGCGTCTCGTAGGAGAAACTCAGCGTGCCCGGAAAGGCGAGATGCTCGTTGGATTTGCCGACCGGCATCGGCGGCAGAACGAGAACGGGCAAGTCGTCCGGCATCAACGCCACCGCGCGTGCGACGATGCCGTCGTTGATCGCGGCATCGACCCGCACCGGCAGATGCGGCCCGTGCTGCTCGACCGCCCCGACCTGCTGCAAGGCCACGACTTCCGACATGTCGAGCGCCGCGAAGTCGCGGGTCGAGAGGTCCCACCAGTAACGGGATTTGAGTTTCATGTGAGGTCTAATTGTGCTCCTCCGTTCGTCCCCGCCAAAGCGGTGACCCAGAGCCAAGGAACACTGGATTCCCGCTTACGCGGGAATGAACGCATCTGGCATGCGATTGGACTTGAACGGTCTGTGCTCGAGCGGCCTGGGAACGACGACAACTAGTCATGCCACCAGCCGCCCGCTGATGGCGAGAGCCGCGAGTTCGCTCTTGGCGATCTTTCCGGTCGGGGTCATCGGCAGTTCGGCGACGACATTCACGACCAGCGAATCGAGGTCGTAAGGCACGCCACCCTTGATTGCGTTCTTCAGCACCGTGCCGTCCGCCTTTGCGTCCCGATGCAGCGTCACGAACGCCGTCGGCCGCGTGCCGAGCGCGGGATCGGGAATGCCGACCAAAGCCGCCTGCCGCACCCCCTGCACGCGGCACAGCGCCTCTTCCACATCGCGCGGATACCAGGCAATGCCGCCGACCTCGATCAGCTCGGCGCGGCGGCTGCGCATGGTCAGATAGCCTTCCTCGTCGAAGACGCCGAGATCTCCGGTACGCAGCCAGCCGCCGCGCGTGGCTTCCTTCGTCTTTTCCGGCTTGCCCCAATAGCCCCACATGAAGCCGCCGCGCAGCACGATGTCGCCGACCTCGCCGGCCGGGAGCGGCGTGTCGTCCGATCCGAACACCCGCACCTCCTTGTCCGGCAGCGGCGGCCCGACGCGCAGCAGCTTGTCGTTGTCCGGTTCCAGATCGGGAAAGCCGAGCCCGACAAATCCGCCGAGTTCGCTCTGCCCATAGCTTTCGACCAGCGGAATTTTCAGCTCGTCGCGCCACGCCATTTTCAATGTCGGCGGCACCGGTCCGCCGCCCGACAGCGAGAAACGCAAACGCCCGGGCGCGCGGCCCTTCAGCCGGCTCTCGGTCAGCACTTCTTCCAGGAGCGGCGGATTGCCGACGAGGAAGGTCGCGCCGACCTTGTCGAGGGCGGCATAACCCGTCGATTGCGTCCATCGGCCCATCACATTGATGGTGGCGCCGACCGCGAGCGGCGGCAGCAGGTTGCCGACGAGCTGATAGGAGCTCGACAACGCCGTCGGCCCGAAGGAAATGTCGTCGCCGCGAATGCGCAGCCGCTCGGCAATGCAGCGCGACGCGCGCACCGTGGGCTCGTGGCAGAGACAGGCGCCTTTCGGCTGGCCGGTCGTGCCGGACGTGTAGGACAGATGCGCGATGGCGCTTTCGTCCCAGGGGTCGGCCGGCGCCGGGAAATTCGCCGCCAGCAAATCCGGCAACGAATGGGCCTTCTCCTGCGGGCCGTCCATGCACACCAAATGCTTGATTGACGGCGCATTCGCGGCAGCGGCACGCACCGGATCGCCCATGTCATGCGTGTAGATGACGACGCTCGGCGTGTGGTCGGCGAAATAATAGGGCAACTGGTCGGCGAACTTCACGTTGACCAGCGCCGCGATGGCGCCGATGCGCCAGCAGGCGAGCAGGCCGATCAGATAGTCCATGCCGTTATGCGCGAAGATGGTGACACGGTCGCCCTTGGTCACGCCGAGGTGATGCAATGCGCCGGCGAAGCGCTCCATGGCGGCAACCGCCTCTGCATTGGTCAGCGCGATGTCGCGATCGACCCAGCGGAAGGCGAATTTCGAGGGCTGGCGTTCGGCGTTGTCGAGCAGCAACTGGTGCATCAGCATGGCGGTTACTCGGCGGCGACAGCGGACAAGGAATGGACGGTCACGTCGCGCGGAAACGGCTTGGCCTCGGCGACGAAATCCAGCTCGGCGTAGTCGGGCAACGCGAGAGATTGCCGCCGCCCGGCACGCAGAACGATGCGGTCCGCTTGCGGACGCGCGATCAATTCGTTCATCGAGCGCGCATTCAGCACGATCAGGTCGGCAGGCCGCCCGGCGGCGATCAGTCCCTGCGGCAGGTCCATGATCGAAGCCGGCACATGCGTCGCCAGCGCCGGCGCGTCGCCGTGCGGATGATCGAGATGCAGAATGCGCACGCCCTGCCGGAAGGTGTCGAGCATGTCGTGGTCGCCATAGGCGTAGAAGGGATCGCGGCAATTGTCGCCCGCCATCGCGACGCGCACCCCGGCCGCACGCAGTTCCTTGACAAGCGTGACGCCTCGCCAGCGTGGCGTGCGTTCGGCCATGCGGTCCTGCAGATACATGTTTACTGTCGGCAGCGTGACGATGCTGATGCGGGCCTTCGCGACCAGTTCGATGGTGCGCAATACCTGATCGTCGTCCTGCACGGCCAGGCTGCAGCAATGCCCGCAGGTGACGCGGCCCTCATAACCGTGCTTGAGCGTTGCCTGCGCGACATTCCAGAGCGTCGCCGCGGCCGGATCTCCGGTTTCGTCCACATGCAGATCGATGTCGAGATCGCGTTCGGCCGCGAGCGTGAACACGCGGTCGATCAGCGCATCGAGCCCGTCCATGTCCGGTCCATGCACTCCGCCGCTCGCGCGAGTGACCCCGCCCATGATCCCGCCCGATTCGGCCACCACATCGGCCAGGTGTTCGCCGTAGCGGCCGGCAAACATGTCGATCGGCATCAGCGCGGCGGCCTGCAATTCGATGCGCCCCCGCCACAGGTCGCGCATCTCGCGGAACACCGCCCAGCTGATGTCGCCCTGCGGCTCGTGCGAATCCAGATGGGTGCGAATCGCCGTCACGCCGTGCGCCTGCGCGCAGCGCAGGCCGAAATCCATGCGGCGGCGGACATCCTCGGCGCGCCAGTAGCGGGTGCGGTCGTAGCTCGTCGCGTCGCGCGCGCCGGCAAAGTCGCCGCCCGGATTCTGCGTGCGGTCGATGATGTGCGCCTTGTCGAGATGGGCGTGCACATCGACCAGGGTCGGCCAGACATGGCGCCCGGCGAGATCGACGACCGGGACACCTTCCGCCGCCCCTTGCCCCGCCGGCGCGATGGCCTTGATCACGCCATCCGCAACCTGGATGTCCAGCAGAAGCGCGTCGTCGAGGTCGCTGACCGCGTCCGCCGGGGCCGAGGTCAGGAGCGACGCCGGCACCCGCGCCCGATGGAGCACAAAATCGGGAATGGACGGGAAATTCTGATGGGAATGACTGTTCATCGCTCGAGGAAGTTCGGGAATACCGCGAGGAACCGGAGAAAACCGGCTTCTTCGAGCATGACTGTCCAAAACGACGCCGAGCCTTAAAAGCAGCAATTTGCGAGCAAGGTGCTGCAGATTTTAGAACGCTCCCTGCCTATTAGAGCGGCGTTCCCTCCTCGATCGCAGCCTTGATGTCGCCCGCCAGCAGGCTGGCTGCGCTTTCGAGGGGGCCCTTCGCCCGATGCACCAGGCTCAGCACCTGCGGCTTGCTGTCGATCTCGCGCACCGGCACCACCTTGAGCGTGCCCGCCCGCAATTCCTCGCCGATATCCACAGAATTGAGGAAGGTGATGTTGGGCTTGGTCTGCGCCAGCCGCTTCATCATGCCGATCGAATTGGTCTCGATGGCGAGGCTGAGGTCGTAGTCAAGATCGGCGACCGATTCGAGCACGTCGCGGATGGTCATCGTCGGATCGGCGATGATCATCGGATAATCGAAACATTCGGCCAGCCGCAGCGAGGTGCGCCGCGCCAGCGGATGGTCGGGCGCCATCACCGCGCCGAGCCGGAATTCGTAGCGCAGGAACGTGCTAAGCCGCGGGTTGTTCTCGAGATTATAGGCCAGCGCGATATCGGCCTCGCCGCTCACCACGGCGGCGATGGTGTTGTCGCGCGGCAGCGTCAGCACCCGCAGCTTGATGCCAGGATGCGCGGCCGAAAATCGCTCGACCACGCGGGCGAGAAAGCCCTCGGCGATGCCACTGGTAGTGACGAGCGTGACATCGCCGCGCCGCAGGCCGCGCAGGGCCTCGATGCGGGTGCGCACGCGCTCGTGTTCCTTCAGCGTCTGACGGACGTGATTGATCAGCAATTCACCAGCGGCGGTGAGGCGCAGCCCGCGCGGCAGCCGCTCGAAAATCGGCGAGCCGATGTCCTGTTCCAGCGCGAGAATCTGCCGGTTGATCGCGGATGAGGCGACATTCAGGCGGTTAGAGGCCTTCCGGATCGAGCCGCTGCGGGCGACTTCGTCCAGATATCGCAGCAGGCGGGCGTGCAGCATTCCGGGGAACGATCCTGATGTCTGAATGGGCGCGCCCAATTACTGGGCAGCGGAGCGATTTCAGCTTAGCACCACCGATCTCAAAAAGAGAGCAATACGATCAAAAAATGATGCTTTTCTTGCTCGTCCCGATCTCCTGAAATTCCGGAAATGCGGATTTTCGCCGCGAATGGTCGCGGCACCGAACCACCCAGCCCTCCAGGGGCGCAGGAAGGATCGAACACCATGGCCCTCTCACGCCGCACTGTCCTCCCCATGCTCGCCGTCGCCGCCGGCCTGGCCGCCTTCGCGCCGGCCGCCTATGCCGCCGACAAGATCACATTCCTCACCAGCTGGTACGCACAGGCCGAACATGGCGGCTTCTACCAGGCCAAGGCGACCGGCCTTTACGAGAAGGCCGGCATCGACGCCACCATCCGCATGGGCGGCCCGCAGGTGAATGCGATGCAGCTCCTGCTCGCCGGCGAAGTCGACATGATCATGGGCTACGACATCCAGGTGCTGAAGGGCATCGAGCAGGGCTTGCCGGTGGTCACCGTCGGCACGTCGTTCCAGTACGACCTGCAAGGCATGATGACGCATGACGACGTCAAGAGCCTCGCCGACCTCAAGGACAAGACGATCCTGATCGCCTCTTCCGGGCGCACCACCTGGTGGCCGTGGCTGAAGAAGAAGTTCAACTACACCGACGAGCAGACCAAGGCCTACACCTTCAACCTGCAGCCCTTCTTCGCCGACAAGAATATCGCGCAGCAGGGTTATCCCTCGTCCGAGCCCTTCCAGGCCCAGCAGAACAACGTGCCGGCGAAGTTCTTCCTGTTCGCAGCGGACGGCTACCCGCCCTACGGCACCACGATGGTGACGACCCGCAAATTCCTCGAAGCCAATCCCGATCTGGTGAAGCGTTTCGTGCGCACCTCGCTGCAGGGCTGGAAGGACTACATCTCCAATCCCGGACCGGCCAACGCGCTGATCAAGGAAGCCAATCCGAAAATGTCGGATGCGCAGATCGCCTTCGGCATCCAGAAGATGAAGGAACTGAAGGTGCTCGACGGCGGCGACGCGGCGACCATGGGCATCGGCGTCATGACCGAAGAGCGCTGGAAAAAGACCTACGACTATCTGGTCGATGCCGGCCTCTTGAAGCCCGACACCGACTGGAAGAAGGCCTTCACCACCGAATTCGTCAAAGATCTCAAGATCATGATGTGATGACCGACGCGATGCGGGCCTCCGCCGTGGAGCACATTCCCTCCCTCAATCTCGTGGCCGCCGAACCCGTTCGGACCCGCCAGGAGAGCGGAGAGCCCGTCGTCGAAATCCTGTCGGCGGAGAAGATCTTCGCCAATGGCACCCGTGGCCTCGACCCGATCGATCTGACGATCCGCGAGGGAGAATTCGTCTCGCTGATCGGCCCGTCCGGCTGCGGCAAGAGCACGCTGCTCAAGCTGGTCGCCGGGCTCTCCGAGCCGACCGACGGCCGGCTTTTCTGGTGGCGCGGTGGTTTCGACAAGGTTGGCGAACCCGGGCGGCAGATGTCGTTCGTGTTCCAGGACCCCACGCTAATGCCGTGGAGCCGAGTCGAAACGAATGTCCGTTTGCCGCTCGACCTTGCCGGCAAGAGCAAGGCCGAAGCAAAGCAGCGGGTCGACGCGGCTCTGAATACTGTCGGACTTTCCGATTACCGGCGGCACTTCCCGCGCCAGCTTTCCGGCGGCATGCGCATGCGCGCCTCGATTGCCCGCGCGCTCGTCACTGATCCGAACCTGCTTCTGATGGACGAGCCGTTTGGCGCGCTCGACGAATTCACCCGCAACAAGCTCGACAGCGATCTGGTGTCGCTGTGGTTCGGCAAGTCGCTGTCGGTGATTTTCGTCACCCATTCCATCTATGAGGCGATCTTCCTTTCCACGCGGATCGTCGTGATGGCGGCGCGGCCGGGCCGCATCTTCGGCGAGATGACGATTTCCGAGCCGCATCCGCGCGACGACAGTTTCCGTACCAGCCAGCGCTTCGCGCAGCTCTGCCGCGATCTCTCCGGCCTGCTGACCGAAGCCTCGCTGGCGAGTTCAGGGTGAGGCGCATGGTGCCGCTGGTCCGTTCGGAAGCCTTTCTGCGCATCGTCTCGCCGGCGATTGCGGGCGCTGCCATCGTGCTGCTCTGGGAAGCGTTCTGCCGAGCCTACCAGATTCCGGATTACCTCTTTCCCGCGCCGAGCGCGATTGCCGCGACACTCGTCACCGACGCGCAGCCGCTCATGCGCGCCTTGTGGATGACCATGCGCGTCGCGCTGATCGCCTTCGCGCTGGCGACGATCCTGGGTACCCTGATCGCGTTCACATTCGTCCAGAGCAAGGTGATCGAGCGCGCATTTTTGCCCTATGCCGTGGTGCTGCAGGTAACGCCGATCGTCGCCATCGCGCCGCTGATCATCATTCTGGTGAAGGACACGCAGATCGCGCTCATCATCTGCGCCACCATCATCGCCATCTTCCCGATTATCGCCAACACCATCCTCGGCCTGCGCAGCGTCGATCACGGCCTGACCAACCTCTTCGCACTGAACAAGGCGAACCGTCTGCAGACGCTGGTTCGGCTGCGCATCCCGAGCGCCCTGCCCTATTTTTTCGGTGGCCTGCGCATTTCCAGCGGCCTGGCGCTGATCGGCGCCGTGGTCGCGGAATTCGTCGCCGGCACCGGCGGTCGCAGCGCCGGCCTTGCCTACGAAATCCTGCAGGCCGGATTTCAGCTCGCGATCCCGCGCATGTTCGCGGCGCTGTTTTTGATCACCGCCGCCGGGATTGTCCTGTTCGTCGCCATGGCCGGGCTGTCGCGGCTGGTGCTCGGCGAATGGCATGAAAGCGAAGTCGCGCCCGAAACCTGATCGCAACGAGTGGAGACAGCCATGCTGACAACCCAGCAAAAGGTATTCCGCCGCTTCTGGTACGCCACCCTGCGTCTGGAAGACCTCAAGGACGGGCCGAAGCCGTTCACGCTGCTCGGCGAGAAGATCGTGATCTGGCTCGATCCCAGCGGCGAGCCGGCCTGTCTGCAGGACCGCTGCTGCCACCGCACCGCGAAGCTCTCGAAGGGCTGGTGTGAAAATGGCAACATCGTGTGCGGCTATCACGGCTGGACCTATGACCGCGACGGCACGCTGGTGAAAATTCCGCAATTCTCGCCCGACCAGATCGTGCCGCGGCTGGGCGTGCGGCCCTATCACTGCGCCTCGCGCTACGGCTATGCGTGGGTCTGCCTCGACGAACCGTTGTTGCCGATCCCGGACATTCCGGAAGACCGCGACCCGGCCTTCCGCCGCATCCAGCAATTCCACGACGACTGGAAGACGGCGCCCTTGCGCATGATGGAGAATTCCTTCGACAACGCGCATTTCGCCTTCGTGCACAAGAACACCTTCGGCCAGCTGAGCCAGCCGAAGCCGGAGAAATACGAGATCAAGGAAACCGATTACGGCTTCGAGGCGGAAACCATCATCACCATCGGCAATCCGCCGATGGCGCATCGCATTACCGGCACCACCGCGGCCGAAACCAAACGCCATATGCGCAACAAGTGGTTCATGCCGTTCTGCCGGCGCCTCGACATGGAATACCCGTCCGGCCTGCGCCATATCATCTTCAATTCGGCGACCCCGATCGACGACGGCAACATCAAGCTCGCACAGATCCTCTATCGCAACGACACCGAGGAAAGCTGCTCGACCGAAGAGCTGATCGCCTGGGATGCGGTGATCCTCGAGGAAGACCGCGACATCCTGGAATCGACCGACCCCGATGCGCCGATCGACATGAGCCGCAAGGTCGAGGCGCATATGCCCTCCGACCGGCCCGGGATGATCATGCGCCGTCGCCTGATGGAATTGCTGGAGCAGCACGGCGAGACGGAAGTCTCGCACGCGCAGAAGGCCTATGTCATTCCGGGGCCGATCGGCGCCGACCTTGCCAGCCTGACGAGGTAGTTGCATATGCTCGCACGCACATCGCGGATCGAAAACCTGCTGCAGGACCTCGGCGGCGTCCCGGTCGTCACCGATCCGCAGCGCGTGCGCAAACGCAGCCGCGACTTCTTCTGGTACAGCCCCGTGCTCAACGAGGAGCTGAAAAACGTTGCCGGCGACGTGCTGGTCGAGGCGACAAGCGAAGCGCATGTGATCGCGACCGCTGCGGCCTGCGCGCGGCATGGCGTACCGCTTACCGTGCGTGGCGGCGGCACCGGCAATTATGGGCAATGCATGCCGCTGCAGGGCGGCGTTATCCTCGACATCATGGGCATGGACAAGATCCAGTGGCACCGCGCCGATGTGGTGCGGGCCGAACCGGGCATCAAGCTAAGCAAGCTCGACGACGCGCTGCGGCCGAATGGCTGGGAATCGCGCATGCATCCCTCCACCAAGCGCACAGCCTCGCTCGGCGGCTTCATCGCCGGCGGCTCGGGCGGCGTGGGCTCCGTGACCTGGGGCGGCCTCGTCGAGCCCGGCAATATTCTCGCCGCGCGCGTGGTCACGCTGGAAGCGGAACCGCGCGTCATCGAGTTGCGCGCCGACGCGGCGCAGAAGATCAACCGTGCCTATGGCACGACCGGCATCATCACCGCGCTGGAAATGCCGCTGGCGCCGGCTTACCCATGGATCGACGTCATCGTCGCCTTCGACAGCATCGAAGCGGCCCTGAAAGGCGGACAGGCCGTCGCCTACGCCGATGGGATCGCGAAGAAGCTGGTAACGCCGATCGGCTGGCCCCTGCCGCGCTGGTTCACCCCGCTCAAGGATGCGGCGCCCGAGGGCAAGAGCCTGCTTCTGTGCATGATCGCGCAGAACTCGATCGAGCCGTTCAAGGACATCGTGCGCCGGGCCGGCGGCGAGGTCACGCTGGAAAAGCCGACTGCGGAAGAGCCCGGCAGCATCCCGCTCTACGAATATTGCTGGAACCACACCACCCTGCAGGTACTCAAGGCCGACCGCGCCTACACCTATCTGCAGCTGCTTTATCCCCCCGATCGCGCGATCGAGAGCGCACTGAAAATGATCGACATCTTCGGCGACGAACTGATGCCGCATTTCGAATTCATCCGCTTCGGCGGCAAGATGACGTTCTCCGGGCTTCCGGTCGTGCGCTACACGACACGCGAACGGCTGTGGGACATCATCGCCATCCACGAAGACAACGGCATCATGGTTGCGAATCCGCATGTGGTGACGCTGGAGGACGGCAGCCGGCACAAGCGGGCCAATGCCGACCAGTTCGGCTTCAAGCGCGAGGTCGACCCGCTCAACCTTCTCAATCCGGGCAAGATGCGCAGCTTTACCGCCGCCGCTGCAGGCTCGGCCTGACGGGAAGGCCGCTTGGCATTCGATGCCGACTTTTCGTTAGTGAAGCGCTGGTCGACATATGCCGTGGACAGCCATACGCGTCGGCGCGACATGCACCGCCCGCCAGAAGAGAAACGCTCAAGAGGATGGCGCCTTCAAGCCCATGAGTCTGGCGATCAGGTTTCGAAGCGTCTCGGAGGTGCCGGCCGCGATCGTGGCGCTTCTCGCATCGCGAAAGTAGCGCTCCATTTCATATTCATTGTTCAACCCGTATGCACCCATGATCTGGACCCCTTTGTTGGCCACCGTCACATAGGTTTCGGATGCAAATAGCTTAGCTTCTGAGATTTCTCGCAGCGCATCGCGGCCCTGCGCAACCAGCCAGGCGGCCCGCAGCATCAACATTCGCGCGGCATCGACCGCTGTCTGCATATCGGCAATTGCATGACCTATGGCCTGGAATGAACCAATCGGCCGCCCGAACTGCGCACGCTCTTGCGAATAACGCGTAGCCAGATCGACAATCGCCTGAGCGCCGCCGCAGCTGCTCGCGGCCGATATGGCCCGTTCGAGCTGCAGCCCCGACATCAGACAATCCCAGCCGCCCCCTTCCCCTCCGATCAGACGATCCGCAGGGACGCGGACATTCGAGAAGAACACCTCATAGGTTCCCGTACAGCGGCGTCCCAGCATGTCGAGCTTGCGCAGCTCGACGCCGGGCGCGTCGTTGTCGATGAGAAACAGCGATAAACCTCGCCTATGCATGGCCGCGCGGTCGGTCTTGAGATAGACGCTCAGCACGCCGCCCTTCAGTCCGGCCCCCGTGGTCCATAATTTCTGCCCGTTGACGATATAGCCTTCGCCATCGCGGATGGCCGAGGTCGTCATGGCGCCGACATCGGAGCCAGCCCCCGGTTCGGAAATGCTGATCAGAAGTCGAGACGTGCCGTCCATGATGCGCGGCAACCAATAGGCTTTCTGTTCTTCCGTTCCCTTGCGAAGAATATTGAGGCCGCAGAAAACCGCACTCGAATAAGCCATACAGAGATCGGTGCTTACCTTCGAAATCTCCTCGACGACCAGCGCCACATCGACCGCGTCGCCGCCCAGGCCTCCATACTCGGTCGGAAATGGCAATCGCAGGAGGCCGGCTTCGATCCACGCCAGATAGACTTCGTCGGGGAAGCTGCGCGCGTTGTCCCACGCACGCAGCTTCTCTTTCGAGACATGCCGTTCCATGAGCTTGCGCACGCTGTCGCGCAACAGCCCCTGCTCCGCGCTGAGATCGAAATTCATCAGGCGTCCCGAAGGCGGCTATGGGCATTAAGGATGAGCAATTCCCGCCCGACGTTACGTCGGATGGACGCGAGATCTGGTCCACTGCGCAAGCAAGGCATGCGCTTCCGCTTCGGCGGCATCCAGATAATCCTGGCCTTCCGTCTTGTAGGTCAACTCCAGCCGCAAGCCGTTGGGATCGAAGAAATAGATTGAGTTCACGAAACCATGATCGGCGATACCCACGACCTCGATGCCTGCGTCTTCAAGACGCTTCTTGGCAGCAAGCAGTTCGGCCTCGCTGTCCACTTCCATGGCAAAATGATTGACCCATGCGGGTGTGGTCGGATCGGGTTTCGGGCCAACGCCATTTCCGAGATCGAAGAACGCGATGAACGATCCGTCCTTCATGCGGAAGAAGATGTGCACGTAGGGGCATTCTTCGCCGGTCGACGGCACACGATCTGCCTTAATGACATGTGCCAGAGGCAGTCCAAGAATGTCCTCGTAGAAATGACGGGTTTCTTCGGCGTCCCGGCAACGCCAGGCGAAATGGTGAAGCTTGTTTGCAGCGGACTGTTTCATGACTTTCCTCCCTTGTCGTGCCTCAAAGATCGATGGTCAATTCTCGTAAAATGGGCCGCAGCGCCTAGCTCCGATTTTCCGTGGCCGCGTCCCACCAGGGACAGACGCCCCGCATCAGATTGTGATTCCCGGGCAGCACCTGCACCGGCGCCCGATAACCCTTTTCCGCGGCACCCAGACGCAATTCGCGCGCCTTCGCGCGCTGTTCCGGTGTCAGCCACGAGCGATCATGCCCCCACAAACTGGGGCCGTAGTCGCATTCGAATGGCTCCCATGTCTGCGGGTCGATATCCCGACCGCCCCAGCCATACTCCATCATGAAATTGGAGGGTGTCTTCGCATAGAATGACGTCATCAGGTCGTTGGTGTGACGTCCCAGCGTGACCGCGACGCGCTCGGACTCGCCGAGGGCAAGATCATATCCCTGGCCAACATCGTCGAACGAGAACAGTTCGACCATCAGGTGATGGACGCCGTTCTTGCCGGTCTCGATCATGGCAAGGCTGTGATGGCGGCTGTTGATGTGAAAGAAATAGGCTTTGAACGGTGCCAGTGTGTAATCGCTGAGGCGAAACCCGAGAACGTCCTGATAGAACGGCATGACCTGTTCGATCTTCTCGCAGGTCAGAACGACGTGGCCGACCCCAAGCGGACCGGTGCGGAATCCGGAAATGCAGCGTCCCGGCAGGAACGGCGTATCGGCAACGGCAGCGCCGTGGAATATCTCCAGCCGGTTTCCGGCAGGGTCGGAGAACGAAATCAGTTCCTCGACACAGCGCTGAGTGGCGAGACGCTGCGGCTCACGTGTAATGGCCACGCCACACGCCTCCAGATGTGCGGCCATGCGTTCCAACGCCGCGGCATCCTGAACCTCCCAGCCGAAATAGCTGCAGGTGTTCTTGCTGTCGCGGTCGACCATCAGTCGCTGCTTGCGATCATCCATCCGCAGCGAGATGAGGGTCTTGCTGCACTCGACGACCTGCATGCCAAGCAATTTGGTCGCAAACTGCGACCAGTCGTCCAGACGATCAGTGGAAATTCCAACATATCCAAGAGACTGCAGTTCCATGAATGTCTCCCTCGCTTGGCGGCGGCAAGAATAACGACGCGATCAGCGATATTTCTCCGCAGTGACGACGCAATTGATCAGCGCGGCCGCCTCCTGACGGGCCGCAAATGACATCTCCGTGTGACCGTTCAGAAACGTCTTGACGGCGGACAGGACCGGAACCGAGTTGGTGCGGAGCTTGGCGAGAATGGCGTCCGCCTCCTCGAGGAGGCTTTGCTCAGGACAGATCATGCCGACCAGACCCATTGCTTTCGCTTCTTCCGCTCCGATCGGTGCGCGGGTCAAAACCAGGCGCGCAAGATCCGTCCGCGAGATCCGATCTGAAAGCACGGTCATGACGAGCGTCGGGGCAATATCCTTGTCCATCTCCGGCACCGAGAAGGTCGCCGTGTCGGCGGCGATGCAGACATCCGCGAGGCCGGCGAGCGCACAGCCGACGCCGAACGCTCTGCCCTGCACCGCCATCACGAGGGGCACGGGCACCTCCCGCAATCGCCGATAGAAATCGAGCACCGGGTCCGCGACCAGGCGGCGCAACTCGAGCGCGGTTGCGCGTGTGCCGGGTGGCGGCATGACCGGCGCGCGGCCGGTGCAGAAATCCGCGCCTTCGGCGCGCAGGAGAATGGCGCGCGTCTCCGGAGGCATTGCGTCAATCGCATGAACGATTGCGGCGGCCATTGCGGGGGTGAAAGCGTTTCCCTGACCTGGCCGTGCCAAGACCAATTCGAGGACATTCGCACCGCGTGCGCCGACCCGGATGTCTTCAGTCATTGACATTGCTCCAAGAGGATGTCCGCCGCGCGGCGTTCTTCTTTCTTGCCATTCCTGGCGGCCGCCTTCTGCCGCTTCGCGTCCACAATAGCCTGCCAGATCTTCGCCGGGGTGGCCGGCATCTCGATATGGCTCACGCCAAACTCGCCCAGCGCGTCGAGGATCGCATTCATCACCACGCCCAGGGCCGGCGTCGTGCCGCCTTCGCTGCCCGGACGGAAGCCCAGCGGGTGGCTCGTGGCAGGCACTTCACTGAGTGCCGTTGCCATCGACGGCAGATTGCCCGCGCGCGGGATGGGATAGTCCATGAACGACGCCGACAGGTTCTGGCCCGTCTCCGGATCGAACAGGCATTGCTCGAACAGCGCCTGCCCGATGCCCTGGGCTATGCCGCCATGCGTCTGTCCATGCAGGATCGTCGGATTCAGCGCGCGCCCGACGTCATCAACCGACGTGTAGCGCTGGATCTCGACACCGCCGGTTTCCGGATCGATCTCGACCTCGCACACGGCAGCTCCATAAGGAAATGCAAGTCCGGGGCGCACCTGATCCGATATTGCGCGCAACGGCCCTCTCAATTCACCGGCGATTCTGCTGTCTTCCAGCGCGCCGCGGGCAATCTCGAAGATATCGAGCGCCAGATTCGTGCCTTTGGCTCGGAACTGTCCGTGCTCGAAATGGACATCGTCTGCGTTGACTTCCAGAAGCACGGCGGCGATCAGGCGCGCTTTCTCAATGACGCCGGTTGCGGCCTCATGCATCACGAGGCTCGCTAGACGCAGCGACCGTCCGGAATGGGTGCCGCCTCCGGCTTTCACGATCTCGGTATCGCCGGTGCGCAACTCGACCGCATCAGGCGAGATGCCAAACCATTCCGCGACAAGCTGCGGGAATGTGGTCTCGTGACCCTGTCCGGTGCTCTGTGTCCCAACGATCACCTCGATCCTGCCTTCGGGCAGCGCCGTGATCTCCGCGCGTTCGCGCGGAAAGCCGCTGGTCGTCTCGATATAGTTGCCAAGGGAAATCCCGCGGCAGCGCCCTCGCGCATGCGAGGCCGCGCGCCGCCCGGAAAACCCATTCCAGTCGGACAGCTCCAGCGCCTTGTCCATGACGCCTGCGTAGTCGCCATTGTCGTAGGTGACGCCCAGCGGATTTCTGTATGGCTGCTCGTGCGGGGCGAGCATGTTCCTCCGCCGCAACTCGATGCGGTCGAAGCCACATTGCCGCGCAGCGAGGTCGATGAGCCGCTCGACTGCATAGATGGCCTCAGGACGTCCGGCACTCCGGTAGGGAATCGTTGCCGGCGTATTCGTCACCGCCGCCCGCGCAATCACATGCGCGACCGGAATGCGATAGAGGCTCGGCATCAGCTGCGCCCCTTTGTTGAGCGGCACAAACGACGTCGTATAGGCGCCGTTGTTGGCGGTGTTAACCGAGCGAAGGGCGAGGAAATTCCCGGTCGCATCGAGCGCCAGTTCGGCGTCGATGTGCAAATCCCGTCCCTGGAAATCGGAAAGAAAGGCTTCGCTACGATCCGCCTTGAAGGTGACCGGCCGCCGCACGCGACGCGCCGCCCAGGCGATCAGGGCGAATTCCGGGTAGGTCGCGTTGCGGGTGCCGAAATTTCCGCCGACATCGCGCGGCGCAATCACCCGGACCCGATCCGCCGGGACGCCGAGGATCGCCGCCAGCTCGTCACGGAGCTGCACGACGCCAATCCCGTGCGACGCGTGCAGTGTGTAAACGCCCGACACGTCATCCCACCTCGCCGTGGCCGCGCGCGGTTCCATGTGAACGCCGGTAACACGCTGCACAAAGCTGGTGAGCCGTACGCGATGGCAAGCGCGTGCAAACGCTGCGTCCGTCGCAGCTGCATCTCCCAGATGCGCTTCGAGTGTGCAATTGCCAGGGATATGATCCCAGACCTGCGGCGCATCGCGCTCCAATGCATCGACGGCATGAATGACGGCTGGCAGCGGCTCCCAGTCGATTTGCACGGCTTCGGCGGCGTCCCGCGCCTGCACCAGCGTCTCGGCGACCACGATGGCGACGGCATCGCCGACAAAGCGCGCCCGATCGAGAGGTAGCGGCCATTGGCGCGTAACCAGACGTTCGGAGCCGTCCACATTGGCCAGGCGGATGTCGGACCCCGCCTTGGAGCTGCCGGTCGCGTGAGGAATTGGACTGAGCCCGTCTGACGCAACATCCCGGCCGGTCAAAACGGCCAGCACGCCGGGCAGCGCAGCGGCGCGTGCGACATCGATGCGTCCAATCCCGGCATGTGCATGCGGCGATCGGACCATGACGGCGTGAGCCGCTCCCGGAACATGCAGATCGTCGGCGTACTGCCCCTGCCCCGTGACGAGACGGAGATCCTCTCTTCGGCCGGAGAAGGAACTGTCATGCATGACGGGAAACCGGGACCTCCATGTCAGAGCCGGAAGACCTGCTCGGCGGTCGTCTGATAAAATCTCTTCTTGTCGCCGTCGCTGATCGGAAGGCTATCTTGCGCCCGAACTTCGTCGAGCACATACTGATAAGGATAGTCCATCGCGTACATCACGCGGTCCATGCCGATCACGGATTGCGTGAAGCTGATCGCCGGCTCCCAAGCCATACCGCTTGTCGTGTAGTAGACATTCTCACGCAGGTAATCGCTGATCTTTTTCTGCAGCGGCTTCATGAAGTCGTAGCGCTTCGACATGACCGTGCCGCGATGCATGTAGTCGAGACGGAACAGCCAGAACGGCAGCGCCTCGCCGAGATGTCCGAGGATCAGCGTGAGCTTCGGAAAGCGGTCAAAGACACCTTGCGTGATGATGCGAAGCGCATGCAGGCCCGTTTCCACGGCAAAGCCGTATATGGCGCCATCGAGGCCGGACTCCAGAAACGGAGCGATCATCTTGGGTGACGGCGTATTCGGATGCAGATACACCGGCTGGCCGAATGCCTCGGCCGCCTCGAAGATCGGCCAGAATTTCGGGTTATCGAGATATTCACCCTGCGTGTGCGAATTGATGATCACGCCCTTCAATCCGAGCCGCGAGCCGCGCTCAATTTCTTTTGCGGCCTCCTCGGGATCCTGCGGAGCGACCGCGATCAATCCTGCAAATCGCGTGGGGTGCCGTCGCACCGCCTCGGCCAGCTGATCATTGGCCAGCCGGGCCATTGCGACGGCCGCGTCCGTCTTGAGGATCTGCACGCCCGGTGACGTGAGCGAGACAATTTGCATGTCGATGCCGGCAGCATCCATGTCCGCAAGACGGCGCGCTCCCAGATCCTGAAGACGCTCGCTCACATTGCGGGCGCGGTCGCTCGGATGCGTAAAATAATAGCCTACCAGGCTGTTGAATCCCGGGTCGTCTATTCCTCCGGACGCCACAAGGTCGCGATACATCGTGTGCAGCTCGGGCGGGATAAAGGCCTCTTCGGTCGCAATACGGCGGTAGCCTGCGGCAGGTCCAACACGGTCAGTCATGGCTGTTACGATCCCCAAGAACTGTTACGATCCCCAGAATAAGAGTTTGCACTCCAGTGTCAGTTGGCGGCGTTGATGGGCTGCGACGCCACCTGAATCTGATCCGGACTCACATCGACGGTTCGCGCGTCGTATTCGTAAAGCCAGTCGTAGCGGGTCTTGATCCGTTCGGGATCCCATTCGCGATCGACATAGGCGGCGGCGCTGTCGGGATCGGCCAAAATAGGATTGTGAAACCGCTTCGCCGTCTCGCTGGACCCGCGCACGATCTTCGAGGTACGCTCGATACGCAGCCGCTCGAATGTCCGGAAGGCAGCAGGGATGTCGTCCGTGCTCGCCGCGATGCAGCGCGCCATCACCAGCGCGTCCTCGATCGCCATGTTCGCGCCTTGCGCAAGGAATGGCAGCGTCGGATGGCATGCATCGCCGATGAGGCAAAGGCGGCCAAAGGCCCATGAGGCAAGCGGATCGCGCCCGAGCAAAGCCCATTTGAACGGGACAGTCAGGCCACGAACCATATCCTGGACGATGGGATGCCAGCCCTTGAAATCCGCCAGGCATTCTTCATGCGTGCCGCTTTCGGTCCATGACTCGATCGGCCAGCCACGGCCTTCGATGGCGCCGACGAAATTATAGATCTTTCCTCTCCGCAGCGGATAAGTGACGACATGACCGCCGACGCCGATCCAATTCGTTCCGACGGCGGTACGCGCTTCTTCAGGCAGCCGATCGGCAGGAACCAGGCCGCGCCACGCCATGATTCCGGTAAAGAATGTCTTGTCGACGATGCCGGCTGCGTGGCGGAGCCGCGAATGCACGCCATCGGCGCCAATGACTGCATCAGCGGTGACATCCGGCTTTTTATCCTCGAAGTGCAGCGTGACAGAGCTGTTGTTCTGCGAGAATCCTCGGACGGGACATCCGGCATGAATCGCGCCTGGCTTGGCGGCCCGCACGGCCTCGATCAGAACGCCGTGAAGATCGCCACGATGCACCATCCAGTAGGGCGCACCGAACCGCTCTATACAATCACGGCCCAGGTCGAAGAGCTTCCAGGTCTGCCCGGTATTCCAGAGACGAATTTCCTTCTTCGCCGCCTCGCAAACGACAGAGTCAAGTTTCTGCCGCAGGCCGAGCTCAATGAGCACGCGCGATCCGTTCGGACCGATCTGGAGCCCGGCACCGAGTTCGCGCAGTTCCGGCGCCTGTTCGTAGACATCGACGTCGAAACCGCGCTGCAGCAG
>Ga0073934_10001881_pt1 | contig 47222 bp, 39 predicted proteins | sample LarsenN4metaG_FD_76834 | JGI IMG/M metagenome (GOLD analysis project Ga0073934, IMG submission 76834) | Hot spring sediment bacterial and archeal communities from British Columbia, Canada, to study Microbial Dark Matter (Phase II) - Larsen... ...
ACGCTGATTGATGGTGTCCCCGCGCCGGTCGAGCGCCTCGTTGATTCGATCGCCCCGCTGGTCCAGACGTTCGTTCACGCGGTCGCCCCGGCGGTCGAGCCGCTCGTCGATCCGGTCACCACGCCCATCCAGGAACGGCCGATCCGGTGGAGGCGACGGAGCCTCTTGTGCGAGCCCCGGACCACTGAGCGACAGCAGGATCAAACCAGTCGACAACACAAGCTTCGTGTTCATGGGTGTATCCTCCTGTGTGTAAAACCTTGTCACCGCCTGCTGCCACCTTTAACGGTTCAGCCGCGGCCAGGTTGACACCCAGGGAGGAAGCTTCTATCTATAATGGAAACATCGCGTAAACTCAGGCTTGCCCACCTGATCAGCACGGCACGGGCGGCAGTACGGCTGCCAAACGTGCCCACTGCTGACGCGCCGCGGCCTGGGCCGCCGCGAGCTCCACGAGGGCAAAACGGACCCGATCACCGGGCGCGAGTTGCGCGGCCTCGGGGAGGTCGGACGAGATGACTACCGCGATCTTGGGATACCCGCCGGTCGTCTGGCAGTCAGCCATCAGTAGAATCGGTTGCTGAGTGCCGGGGACCTGCACCGCGCCACAGGGTGTCGCATCGGACACGATATCGGCGGACCCTGCATGGATGAGCGGGGGGCCGCTGAGGCGGTAGCCCATCCGATCTGCCTGGGCAGTGAGGGTGTACGTGCCGGTGACCAACGTGTCGAACGCCTCGGGCGCGAACTGATCTGCCTGCGGACCGCGCACCGCGCGCAGCGTCGGGATCGGCGCATAGGCCGGCAGCGCGTCGCGGGGAACCGTCCGCCCTACACACTGCTCCGCCTCCCCCGACGGCAACCCACCGCACAGGAGATCCCCCTTGGCCAGCGCGCGGCCGGCCAGTCCCCCGGTGCCGCTGCGAATATGGGTCGCGCGACTGCCGAGGATCACCGGCACCTCCAGGCCACCCGCGACAGCCAGGTATGCGCGCGCGCCGCCACGCCGTGCGCCGAACGCCAGACGGCAGCCCCGACGGGCCGCGATCGCCGTCAACATGGAAACCGGCTTGCCGTCGAGCACGGGTGAGAGGTCCCCTCCGGTGATCGCGATCACCGCCTCGCGGTCGAAAACGAGCTCCGGCCCGAGCAGGGTGATCTCGAGCCCGGCTGCTCCGTCGGGATTGCCGACCAGCCGGTTTGCCGCGCGCAGGGCGATCTGATCCATGGCGCCGCTGACCGGCATGCCGAACCGCTGAAACTTCGGGCGACCGAGGTCCTGCACCGTGGTCAGCAGCCCCGGCGTCACCACGCGCAGCCGTGCCGCTTCCACGTCATGCCTCGTGGGGCGCCGCGACACGAAATCCCGCGCCCTCCAGCGCCCGTCGCACGCGCTCAGCCAAGCGATCCGATCCGTCCGTGTCCGCGTGCAGGCAGATCGTGTCCACGTGCGCACGCACCTCCTGGCCGTCCGCACTCGCCACGACGCCCTCGCCCACCAGGCGCAACGCCCGCTCGACGACCTCGCGCTCGTCGTGCAGCACTGCGCCCATCTCCGAGCGCGGCACCAGCGTGCCATCCGCACGGTACGCGCGGTCCACAAACCCCTCTTCCACGGCGGTCAGACCCAGTCGTTTTGCAGCCTCGATCATGCAGGAGCCGGCGAGCCCGTACACCCGCAGGCGCCGATCCACACTCACCACGGCTCTTGCCACGGACTCCGCCAGCGTCTGATCACGCGCCGCCTGGTTGTATAGCGCGCCATGCGGCTTGACGTGCGCGACGCGCGCTCCCTCCAGCGCCGCGATCCCGGCCAGCGCTCCGACCTGATACGCCACCCATGCCTCCACTTCATCCGGCGGGAGCGTCATCGGTCGCCGCCCCTTGCTCTCGACGTCGGGGTAGCCGGGATGCGCACCGAGGGCGATCCCACGGGCGCGAGCCAGACCAATCAGCCGGCGCATGACCCGCGGACTGCCGGCGTGCACGCCGCAGGCGAGGTTGACCGAAGTGACGTATTCGAGGATCCGCTCCTCGCGCGCGAGTTGCTCGGCATCCGGCGACTCGCCGATATCGCAATTCAAGTCGATGGTAACCATGTCCTCTTTGAATTATTTGAACATTGACTCATTGAAAGCCGATGAATGCGGCAATCGTCAATGATTCAATGAACAAATCGCTCCGCCAGGCGGTCGTACGCTTCGCGATCGATCGGCCGGAACCGCACCCGATCGCCGGCTTGGAGCAGGAAGGGAGCCTCTCGGGCGGGATCATACAGTCGGAGCGGCGTCCTTCCGATGATGCGCCACCCGCCCGGACTTTCCAAGGGATAGATGCCTGTCTGTGACCCGGCCAGGCCGACCGATCCCGCGGGGACCCTTGCGCGCGGCTCGGACAGGCGGGGAATGCCCAGAGGCTCCGGCACCGGTCCTAGGTAGGGGAAACCCGGGCTGAACCCGAGCATGAACACGCGATAATCGACCGAGGTGTGCAGTACGATGACCTCATCAGGGGTCAGGCGGGCGAATGCCGCGACATCAGACAAATCCGGACCGAATTCGCCGCCATAGAGGACTGCAATCTCGACTAGCCGCGCCGCCTCTACGCTCGAGACCGGTGGCGACTCGGCGATCGCTCGCAGCCGATCCATCAGGGCCGGCGCATCCACCTGCACCGGATCGAAGAACACCGCGGCTGACCGGTACGTCGGGACGATCTCCTGAAGACCCCGGAGTCCCAGACTACCCGCCGCGCGTGCGAAGGCCAGCACGCGATCGTGAATTGCCGGATCAACCGTATCGCCGAATTCTACGGTGAATCCGGTGTCACCGAGGGGAAGCACCCGCGGATACTGCGCCATGCGCGGCATCGACCAGGCAGATCCGAGAGAACCAGCGTCGTGCAACTGCCGCGGCGCGAGACGTCTTCACGTGCAGGAGCGGGACGGCGGGAAGCGACTCAACAAAATCAGGCCGAGCGCGTGCGCCCCGCGCGCGTGGCGTCACTGCAGCGGCATGGTGATCGGCACGCTGACGTCACGCTTTGGATCACCGTTGTTGTCCTGGCGGTCCCGCCCGACGCTGTAGAGCCGCCGCTTCGAGTCACTGAACAACATCGGGATGTCCGTGAAGGGGTCAAAGAATCCCTGTCCGGCCTTCGCGATCCTGGCGACAACGTTCGGATCGAAGGAGGGGCGGCGGATCCGCTCGAGCAGGCCGACCAGCCGCAGCCGCGCCTCCGTTTCGACGACCCGACCGGTGAGGTCGGCAAAGTCCGGCAACCAGACCTCGCCCAGCACGTTTTCGATGGGGTTCGCCACATAGTCTATCGGTGTCTGGGCCGGTGTCTGTGCGAAGTCATAGAGCTTGGGCAGACGCTGCGGCGGGGCTTCGCCAACCCGGATCAGCGAGTCGAGGTATTCGGCATACCCGTTCAGCATGCGTTGTCGCGGCAAGGGCAGGTGCGTCAGGACCCGCACGATGAACGGACGATCGGCTACCGACTCGGGCTTGATCGCCTTGTCCACCAGCTTCACCGACACCGCCAGCTCGTTCTGGATCGGCCACTTCATCGCGCGCTCGAACGAGTCCAACGACCGCGCCAGGTTGGTGATGCGCGGGAGGAACCGGTTGTCGAACTCCGCCCGATTCAGGAGGCCCGCCACGACCATGAGATCTTCGTTGACGACCGTCACCGCCAGTATCTTGACGGACAGCGTCCTGGCGTCACCCATCACCCTGCGCCAGACGACCAGTTCGCTCTCCAGCCGATCGAATCCGGTGCTCAGATCATGGGTGAACGCGTCCGCAACGTAGAGTCGATGCGCGGTCAGGATCTGTCCGCAGTCCGGGCTGCCCAGAAAGCCGTAGCCCCAATCATCGAACGGCATCGCGAGCCACTGGCGATACCGACTCATCAGCGGTCCGCTCCGGGCCATCCAGCCGCGAACCGCGGTCGCCTGGGTCGTGAACTGCTTGGCGGGATCATCCGTGTCCCACATGTCGGCAAGCGCAGCCGTCTCGGGCGGGAACCGCAGCGGGCCGCTCGAGGTCGGCCCACTGCCGAAGCACCAGTGCGTCATGCCCGCGCCGCCCGACTGCCAGACGCTGTAGCCGCTCCGCACTGGATCGCCTCCGGCGCTTTCGCCGAATCCGAGCAGCAGGAAATACCCGTTCCGGTTCGGATCCTGTACCGTGCGCGCCGGCGGCTGCGTCATCTGGTGGAAATTGCCCGTCGGCTGTTCCTCCATCACCAACCAGGCGAGCGTGGCACCGCCCAGGCTCACGATGGACAATACGATCACCATGACCGCCAGCACAACGGCCGTCTTGGTCGCGGCACCCGCGCTCGCCAGCCAGCTCTTGACCTGGACCGCGACTTTCATCCCGAGACGCGGGGCGGCCGGTCGTCTCGCCGCCGGTCGGACCGTCTCGGCCATCCGTGGTCGCGGTCGCTCTTCCGCGGTGCTCTCGGTGGAGGCGACGGCGAGGGCCTCTTGCTGGAAGAAGTTCCGAGTTACCGCACTTTCCCGTTGCGCTTCCTCCGCGGCTTCTTCCTGCGTCGGAGTCCACGGCACGTATGGGGCGGGCTCGGCCGACGAGGACGGCGAGCTATACACCACGTCGCTGGGCGGCGCCGGTTCGGGTGGCGGCGGTGCCGTCATAACCGGTTCCGGCAGCGGAGGGGTCGGCGGTTCAGGCGCGGGTGGCTCGACCGGGCCTGGCCTGAGCTCCATCGAAGGCCTCGCCACAGGTGGTTCGACTGGGCCTGCCCCGAGCCGGGGACCCGTTGCTCCTTCAGCTGCAACGGGGGATGAAGGGGTCTCCGGACCTGGCGGCGCTTCGACCGCGGGCGAGGATTGAGGTGCGAACTCGGCGGGCGTCTCCGTCGGGACTGGCTCAACGGCTCGCCCCCATTCCCCTGTTTCCAGCACCGGAGGGGGCGATGGGTCCATCTTGAAGGCCGACTCCTCGAGCGGTGCGGTGTCTGCTGCGATGGCCGGTTGTTGCACGGCCTCTTGGACGACGGGATGCGGCTCGACGGCGGTCGCCGCAGACTCGACTGGCACGTCCTCGACGGGGCCACGCTCCGGCGCCAGCCTCATCGGTTCTTCAACCGTTGCAGATGTTGCAGCCACTACCGGGGGCACGTCCGTCGTCGCCTCGGACAGGGCTGGCGGCAGCGGCACAGCTTGTTCAGTCTGTCCCAACTCCTCCTCCGCTTCCGACACTTGGGCCAGCAGCTCCTCCAGGGAAAGGGCTTTCCTCGGCGCCGTCTGCGACGCAGGGTCCGTGACCGAGGACGCCGGCGCGGGTTCCCTGAAGCGGAACGGCGGGATAACGGGCGGTGACGCAGATGGCGCAGATGGCGCCGGTGGCTCGACAGGGCTCGCCACAGGTGGTTCGACTGGGGACGGCGCCGGATTCTTGACCTTGAGGGAGCATCCGGGCCGCGGCCCGGGTGACGCGGGCCTGACCGGTTCCTCTGCCGGCATCGGCATCGGCGGAGGCGGTGTCGTCACCGGCGAAAACGGCGGAGGCACGCTCGGCTCCGGATGCGGGAAGGGAGGCACCGTGGAGGGTGCTTCGACGACCTCAGGCTGCGGCGGCTCGATCGTACTTGCCGGAGCCGGCGGCGCGAATGTCGCCTGCCATTTGGCGACGACCCGGCTCGTCGGCGCAAGACGCTCCGCCTTCTCGAACAGTTCTTTCGCGCGATTGGGGTTATCCGGATCGGGATCCTCGACGAGGACCTCGATCGCTCGTCCATATTCCATGACGGCGGCGGCACTGTCCCCTTTCGCTTCGAGAATCTGTCCCAGTCGTTCGAGAAAGGGCACGTACCGCGGGCCCGCGGTGAGATACTCCCGCAGCAGCGACTCAGCCAACCAGTAGTCCTGGGCCTCGAGCGCGGTCTTGACCAGGGCCTCGAACGCGGCCTTGGCGGTGATGAGGTTGCCGGTCTTGAGATGCAGGGTCGCGAACAGTCGGCGCGCCTGGATGTTCTTCGGCTCCGCCGCCACGAGGTCTTTCAGCAACGCCGCCGCCCGGCCATACTTGCCGGCGTTCATCTCCTTGGTGGCTTCGGCGAGAAGATTGCGCTCTTTATCTTTTTTCGGCGGCGGTGCCACAGACGGTCCTTTGTCGGATGCCCTTCTTGAGATGTAGGGGCCCGGCCGCCGTATGCGGACGTGGGGCGTCCGCCTCCACCGATTGGGTGAGGCGGAATGCCGCGGCGGCCGGGTGAGATTTCCTCGCTATTATGTTGATGTTGGCTATCATCACCTGACGCATTCCGTCAAGCGTCGACCCGATTCGTTGCGGACGCTATCTGAGTGAAAATGCAGGCATTTCTTGCTCCCCCGCCACGAGACCGCTTCGTACGGCGGGCATCGCTTTGGACCGTCACGGACGCCTGAGAACCCACGGCCCGATCAGGCTCTTGGCGACACCGCGCCCGTGCGGCCCCGGCCGACATCGAGCACCGTCCTCACCTTGCGCACGAGGTCATCCGGCGCGAACGGCTTGTGGAGAAAGGCCGTGCCGGAGTGCATGGCGCCATGCTGAATGATCGCGTCCTCCGCATAGCCCGACATGTACAGCACGATCACGCCCGGACGGACCTGCCGAAGCTGATCGGCGACCTCACGCCCGCTCATCTGGGGCATCACGACATCCGTCAGTAGCAAATGGATCGGTCCGGTATGTTGGCCTCCGATGAGCAGGGCTTCGATGCCGTGCCGCGCCTCCAACACCGTATAGCCGTGCATGCGCAGCGTGTCACTCACGAGCGTGCGCACGCCCGGTTCGTCTTCGACCAGCAGCACCGTTTCGGTGCCATGCGGCAAGCCGGAGCCCGGGTCCTCCCCCACCGCGCGTTCGACGGGCGCATCCACCTCGGGCAGATACACCGAAAAGGTCGCGCCGCGCCCGAGCTCGCTGTGCACAAGGATCCCGCCGCCGCTCTGCTTCACGATGCCGTAGACCGTGGATAGCCCGAGCCCCGTCCCCTTGCCCCGCTCTTTGGTCGTGAAGAACGGCTCGAAGACGCGGGCTTTCGTCGCCGGGTCCATCCCGGAGCCTGTATCGCTGACGGTGAGCACGACGTAGCGCCCCGGCGTCAGATCCTGGGCCGGCACGTCGGCGTCCCGGACATCCACGCGTCCGGTCTCGATCGTGAGCTTGCCGCCCTTGGGCATGGCGTCGCGCGCGTTGACCACGAGATTCATAATGACCTGCTCGAGCTGGCCCGGATCGGCATTGACGCGCCCGATCGTGCGATCCAGGTTCGTCACCAGGTTGATGTCCTCGCCCAGCAGCCGCTGCAGCATCGCGCTCATGCCCGACACGATGGCGTTCAGATCGAGCACCTTGGGCATCAGCACCTGGCGCCGGCTGAACGCCAGCAATTGTTGCGTCAAGGCAGCCGCGCGCGTGCCTGCCTTCTTGATCTCCTCGATGTCTGCGCGCAGCGGATGATCGGCGGCGATCCGGCCGAGCATCAACTCGCTGTAACCCATAATGATGGTCAGGAAATTGTTGAAGTCATGCGCGATCCCTCCCGCCAGCTTGCCGACCGCTTCCATCTTCTGCGACTGCTGCAACTGCGCTTCGAGTTCCTTGCGCTGCGTGATGACGACCATGACCCCGCGGATCTTGACGGGACGGTTCTGCTCGACGACGACGGTCGCGGTGTCGCGGACCCAGACCGTCCGGCCGTCGGCCGCGAGCACACGGAATTCGATCTCATGGTTCCGCTTGGCTTCGACGGCGCTGCGGCGGACGGCGAGGACCCGGTGCAGGTCGTCGGCATGGATAATGCGCGCCCAGGACAGGTCGTTGAGCCACTGTTCGGGAGTGTAGCCCAGCAGTCGCTCCACCTGCGGACTGACGAAGGTGCAGCGGAAATCGCGGACGTCACCCTCCCAGACGAGCGCGTCGAGAGAATCCAGCAGGGCCTGGTACTTGTTTTGCGATTCTGTGTGCCCGTCCATCGGCCTGGGTTTCCAACACCCCCTACGAGCACGGCTGACCGCCGCCGGGCCGACGCTGGGGCAGGGTCGCGGCGCTCGATGTGCCGGTCCAGGTCAGTAAGGAATCGCCCTTACTGGTCGCGCCGCCTGTGGTGAGCCCTTCATCACCCGTTGCAGCTAAAGGAGCAACGGGTCCCCGGCTCAGGGCAGGCCCAGTCGAACCACCTGTGGTGAGCACGGTCGAACCACCGATCCCGGACGACCGCCGGCGCCGGCGACAACGTGGAGAGGTGGAAGAAGAAAAGATCCCCTGTGGTGGAGTATACGGGAACGCTCAGGACCCGACAAGAAAAACGGCGTCATGTGTCAGCAACCCGGCCGCCACCGGCGCTCGAGGAGAAAGCTGCAACGGACTGACGGTGAAAGGAGCGAGGAGGAGGGGGGTTGGGGTGAGTGACGGGTTTCGAACCCGCAACCTCTGGAGCCACAGTCCAGCGCTCTAACCGTTGAGCTACACCCACCGCCCGAGTCTTGTGCAGCATCAGGCTGCGGAGGCCGCATCATAACAAATGGCTAGGGGGGTCGCAACGGGGATGGAGCCGAGTCGCCGGCACCGCGCTCGGCTCGGGCTAGCGATTCAGCTGCGCCTCTCGCGCATCGAAGGCGGCCTGCATCTCGGCCACGATCGCGTCCGTAACGGCTCGCGGCTCCTTCGCATCCCGGATCGGCCGTCCGACGACGAGGTAATCCGCCCCGGCGCGAATCGCTTGCGCTGGCTCCGTCACGCGCGCGTGATCCTGCACGCCTGTCCCCGACGGGCGGATACCCGGCGTGACGATTAAGAAGGACTGGCGGACTTGGCGGCGAATGGCCGCCGGCTCCTCGCCCGACGCGACCACCCCGTCACAGCCAACATCCGCGGCCAGCTTGGCGCGTGCGGCGACGAGATCGGCGACGCTCCACTGGATCCCCATGTCGCGCAGATCGCCGGCATCGAAGTTGGTCAGCACGGTCACCGCCAGCAGTTTGAGCCGGGACGCGCTCCCCGCCGCGTCGCGGGCATCGACGGCCGCCCGCAGGGCCTTCCGGTTCGCGTGCACAGTCAGAAACTCCACGCCCAGCTCCGCGACGCGGGCAGTGGCGCGACGGACCGTCTCCTCTATGTCGAGGAACTTGAGATCCAGAAACACGCGCTTGCCCCGTGCCAGCATGCGGCGGACGACCTCAGGCCCTGACGCGGAATAGAGCTCCAGCCCGATCTTCACGAAGCTGACGGCATCGTCCACGCGAGAGAGGAGGCCTTCGGCCTCGTCGACCGAAGGCACGTCCAAGGCGAGAATCAGCCGGTCACGGGCGTTCACAGATGCCATGGAACCCCTCCACCAACCTGCTTGACGGCTCGGCGTGGCCTGTGTTACAGACTAGCGCCCAATTCGAGGAGGATCTTCACCCATGCCGATCATTCACAAGTCCACGATCAAGCGCGCGCGGCAAGCGTTGAAGCGCCAGGAGCGCAATCGAGCCGTCTTGACCGCGGTTAAGACGATCTCCAGGAAGGTCCTGACCGCCCTGGAGCAGAAAAACGTGGACCAAGCGAAGGCGTCGCTCCGTGAGGCCACCTCAGCCCTGCACAAGGCTGCGACCAAAGGGGTGCTCAAGCGTAACGCCGTGTCCCGACGGATCTCCCGCCTCGCCGCGAAGGTGAATGCACTCACCGCTTCACGTTAGCCGTGCCCCCATCCGTCCTCGCCGAAGGCGCCGGGCCCGGCCTCCGCGGCGGCGGGGACTGGCTTGCTCTCCGTGCGTTCCCGGATGCGACCTCGTCACAGAGATTGAGCAGCAGCGACTCGAGCACGAGTGCCGGCTTGCTCGCACTGCCGCCTTTGAGCCGGGCATCGGTCTGATGAAACCGCTGGAACGCGCTTCCCAAGTGCGTGGGCGTGAACCGGCCTAGCCAAGCCTTCGCCTCGTAGGGCGGCATCCGAAAGAGCCGGGCGGCCTCCGCGCCCCCGGATCGCGCCGCTGCTTCCTTTGCCTTCCAGAGCTGCCGGTACTGCCACAGCAGGGAGCCGAGAATCCGGACCGGCGCTTCGCCGGTTTCCAGGTTCCTCGCCAGAATCCGCAAGGCACGCCCACGATCACCGGCCCCGATCGCTTTGACCAGATCGAAGACAGAAGCGCCCGGCACCCCCCCGCGCACCGCCTCGACAGCGTCCGCGCCGGCCGTTCTGCCCAGGGGAAGGTAAGCCGCCAGTTTCTCCAGCTCTTGCCTGGCCAGGCGTAGGGACTCCCCCGCCAGCTCTGTGACGAGCAGCAGGGCTTCGTCGTTCAGGCGCACCCCGATGCGCTCCGCTTCCGCTCGCACCCACGAGGTGATCTGCGCACCGAATGGCGGCGCGCAGTCCACGACCACGGCATGGTCCTTCAGCGTCTTGCCGAATCTCATCCGCTGATCGAGCCGGGCGGCCACGAACACCAGAGTCGTGGATTCGCACGGAGCCGCCAGGTAGGGCAGCAGCGCCTCGCCCTCGCGCGTCGGCAACCGGTCCGCGTCTTTGACGATCACGAGCCGACGCGGCGCAAAGGCTGGCACCTCCGACGCCCGGGCCAGGATTTCGGCTGCATCGCTCTCATCGCCATACAAGAGGTCCGAATTGAAGCCCTCCAGGCCCACGCCCCCGGGGTCCGCGCCCAGCACGGCCGCTTTGATCGCCGCGGTCGCCTCCTCCCGGATCAAGTCTTCCTCCCCGCACACGAGATACAGAGCCGCGGGCCCATGCGACCGAAGATGCGCTGCCAGTTCGTGCGGTTTCATGCCGATCGACCCGGTGAATCTATCTCCCGAACGGACCGCCGGGAGATGGCGCAGGGCTGGGAGCCAGGGGGCTTGGGGCGGACGGCAGCGTGATGCCGCCGGCGGCGGTCAATCGCGCGAGTTCGCCCGATTCCACCAGATACAGGAAACGCGTAGCCAGGTCCTGCGCCGCGAGGATCCCGGCCTGCTCCATCGCGCGATTCTCCAGGACGCGATTGAACTGCAAATCCTGCGTCACGAAGTACTCGGACGACCCCGTGGCGGCCTGGTTCCAGACGACCTTGCCGGTTTTGACATGCTCCACTCGTGCGTTCAGCGTCACGGTGGCGCGGCTCTCAAAGGTGCCTTGCAGTGTGAAGGTCAGGGAGGTCACGCCGGCGCCGATGACCTGCCCTTTGAGGACGTAGTCGGTCGCCTCTCCGTCCGTCATCACGCGCGCGCCGCTGCCCGCCGAGAACTCGCGACGCGCGTAGCCCGTCACCTTGACCTCGATGTTGGGCTCGAAGGTCTTGTTCTCGAACATCCGGATGGCGAGCCGGGGCGCCTCGCCGGCCGGCTTGGCGGCGGCCGGTGCGACCCCGCCGACCGTCGGCCCGGCGCCCTCGACCTGGAACTGATAGCCGCAGCCGGAGAGGGCAAGTAGCGAGCAGCTAATAGCCAATTGCGACCATCGCATGGCAAAGTTACGAGCGAAAGTCACCGCGGTAACCCAACGCTACCCGCTGTGAGCGGCTCGCTATTTGCTTCTTCCTATAGGACGAAGTTCACCAGCTTCTTCGGGACGTAGATCACTTTGCGCGGTGTCTTGCCCTGGAGCCACTCCTGCAGTCTGCCGTCTTGCCGCGCCAGCGCGACGATCTCCTGCTCGCCCGCATCCGCCGGCACCTCAATCTTGCTCCGGATCTTCCCGTTGACCTGGATGGGAATGGTCAGCCGCTCGCTGACCACGAGGGCAGGATCGTAGGACGGCCAGGGCTGGTGCGCGACGCTGCCGGGGTGCCCCATCTGCCGCCACAGCTCCTCGGCCAGATGCGGCGCGAAAGGCGCGAGCAACGCGACCAGCGCGGTCAGCGCCTCGCGCAGCGCCGCCCCGTCGCCCGGCGCGGGCGCGGACTCGCGTTCCCCCACGAACTTGTAGAGCCCGTTCACCAATTCCATCAGCGCCGCGATCGCCGTGTTGAACTGGAACTCGCGCTCGATGTCGTCAGTGACCTTCTTAATGGTGCGATGGGTCAGGCGCCGCACATCGAGCACCCGCAAGGACTCCGCGCTCGTTCCACACGGCTGTCTCTGCCCCTTTTCCTTCAGCATTCCGTGTTCATCGTTGAGCGTGTCTGCAACGAGTCGCCACACCCGGTTCAAGAACCGTGACGCCCCTTCGACCCCTGAGTCGCTCCAGTCCAGGTCCTTTTCCGGAGGCGCCGCGAACAACGAGAAGAGCCGCGCCGTGTCGGCGCCGTAGGTCTCGATCAGGTGCTCCGGATCGACGACGTTTTTCCTGGACTTCGACATCTTCTCGGTTCGCCCGCGCTCGACCTCGGTGGAACGGCCTTCTGCCTGGCACCTGGCGCAGCGCCAGCCTCCCTGCTCCGACCCGACGGTTTCCGCCGGTAACAGCCAACCGTGCGTCGGACAGCGCAGCGTTTCCTTGCAGACCATTCCTTGCGTCAGCAGATGAGTGAAGGGCTCATCCACCTTGGCGAGCCCAAGGTCGCGAATGACTTTGGTGAAGAACCGCGCATACAGGAGGTGGAGCACCGCATGCTCGATGCCGCCGATGTACTGGTCCACGGCCATCCAGTAGCCGGTCGCCGCGGGATCGAGCGGCCGCGCCGCTTCGCGCGGCGAGCAGTAGCGCAGAAAGTACCAGGACGAATCCACGAACGTGTCCATGGTATCCGTCTCGCGCTGTGCGGGCCGACCGCATCGTGGGCAGGGAACGTGCAGCCAGTCCTTCGCGTGCGCCAGAGGCGAGGCCCCCTTGCCGGTAAACGGCACGTCGGTGGGCAGACGGACCGGCAGATCGCGCTCGGGAACCGGCACGACTCCGCAAGCGCTGCAATAGACGATCGGGATCGGCGTTCCCCAATACCGCTGCCGGGACACACCCCAGTCCCGCAGCCGGTAGTTCACCGTCCGGCACCCGAGGCCCTTGGATTCGACAAAGTCCGCGATCTTCGTCTGGGCCTCCGGCACCGGGAGCCCCGTAAACTGGCCCGAGTTGACCAGCCGGCCCGCCGCCTCTTGCTCCTCGTAGGCCGCCTCCAGATTGCCCTCATCCAGCGTGCCGGAAGGATTCTGGATCACCAGCCGGATCGGGATCCCGTACTTATGCGCGAACTCGAAGTCGCGCTGGTCATGCGCCGGCACGGCCATGATCGCGCCGGTGCCGTATTCGTACAGCACGAAGTTGGCGACCCAGATCGGAATCCGGTCCCCGGTGAACGGGTTGAGGGCGTATGCGCCCGTGAAGACGCCCTCTTTCTCACGGTCCGTCGCGGCCCGGATCGCCCGGTCCTGGCGAGAGACGCGGGCCACGAACTCGCGTACTGCAGGGGCTTCGCGCCGCCCCGCGATGAGCCGCTCGACCAGCGGCGATTCCGGCGCCAGGCTCATGAAGGTGGCGCCGAAGATCGTGTCCTGACGGGTGGTGAAGATCCGGACGGCCCCGAGCCCGTCGAGGGGGTCGGCCAGTGGGAAGTCCACCTCGATGCCGACGCTCTTCCCGATCCAGTTCCGCTGCATCACGAGGACGCGATCAGGCCAGCCGGTCAGGCGGTCCAGCCCTTGCAGCAGCTCCTCAGCGTAGTCCGTGATCTTCAGGAACCATTGCTCGAGGTCCTTCTGGATCACCACGGCGTCGCAGCGCCAGCAGCGCCCGTCCTCTACTTGCTCGTTGGCAAGCACGGTTTCGCAACTCGGGCACCAGTTCACCGCCGACTGCCGGCGATAGGCCAGCCCGCGCTCGTACATCTTGAGGAAGAACCACTGGTTCCAACGGTAGTACTCCGGCGCGTCGGTCGAAACCTCGCGGTCCCAGTCATAGGACAGGCCCATACGCTTGAGCTGCCCCTTCATATAGAGGATGTTGTCGTGCGTCCAGGCCGCCGGGTGCACGCCCCGCTCGATTGCGGCGTTTTCGGCCGGCAGGCCGAACGCATCCCAGCCCATCGGGTGCAACACGTTGTACCCGCGCATACGCTTGTAGCGAGCTACCACGTCACCAATGGCGTAGTTGCGCACGTGGCCCATGTGAATGCGACCTGACGGATACGGGAACATTTCCAGGCAGTAGAACTTCGGCTTGGCGGGATCCTCGGTCACGCAGAACGTGCGCTCACGCTCCCAGTGCTGCTGCCAGCGACGCTCGACTGTCCTGTGGTCGTAGGGGCGGCTCATACTCTGGTTTGTCTGAACCGCGGCCAATCTAGCATAGACCAGGGGGGCTCACAAGGCAGCGAACCGGGCAACGGCTCTTCGCAAATTCCCCCGCGCCGCTAGCTCCGCGGCTTTCCCCATGCTAGGCTAAGCAACATCCGAGTCCCAATGGGCTTCTACGCGCATCAGATCTTCCCCCGAGTGATGGACTGGGTGATGGCCGGGCCCCGGTTCCAGGAGCAACGGCAGCAGGTCCTCGCCGACGTGCGCGGCGATGTCCTGGAGATCGGCTTCGGCACGGGCCTCAATCTCCCCTTCTATCCCAAGACGGTCTCCTGGCTCACGGTGCTGGACCCGGCCAATCTTCTGCCGGATCGGGTGGTGAAGCGCCTGGCCGCCGCCTCGGTGCCGGTGCAGCTCATGCATCGTTCGGCGGAAGTGCTGCCGTTCGCATCGGGGCGCTTCGACTACGTGGTCAGCACATGGACCTTGTGCACGATTCCCGATGTCCTCGCCGCCTTGCGCGAGGTCCGACGGGTGCTGAAGGGGGCCGGCACGTTCGTGTTCCTGGAACATGGCCGGAGCGACGAGGCGAACATCGCGAAGTGGCAGGACCGACTGGATCCGATCCAGCGCGTGATCGCCGGCGGGTGCCACCTGAACCGGCGGATCGACGCGCTGATCGAGGAGGCGGGCTTCGAGCTGACCCGGCTGGACCGCTACGTCATGGCCGGTGTCCCCCGTCTGGGGGCCGACATGTACCGAGGAACGGCGACCCCGAAACAATGATCGCGGAACGATGAACGGGGACAGCCGACAGGGCAGTGTTTCGTGTTCAGCGATCCGCAAGCGGCGCGGCCATCAACGCGTGAAGGCTTTCGATAGACCGGTACCGCTCGGAGGGCTGCGGGGGCACGCGCGAGCTGGACTTGGACCGGTGGTAGACATGGGCGATCCCGTACCAGTCGGCGGCCGCCAGGCAGGCTTCGTCATCATCGATATATAAGGATCGCCCCGGGTCGAACCCGAGCAGGCGCTGGCAGGCCGGCCAGAACTGCGGGCGCATCTTGAGATACCCCACCTGAAAGGCATTCAGGATCCCGTCTACATACTGATCCACGCCCGTTCGGGACACCTTGATCGCGATTCCAGATTCATGCGCGTTCGTGACCACGTGCACCCGTTTGCCCTGCGCGCGCACATGGGCGAGAAAGTCCACGGCGTCCGGGTGGAGCGTGATCAAGTGATCGAACTCCTTGGTGAGCGCGACGAGGTCAATGCCCAGCCGGCGCGTCCAGTAATGGAGATCCGTCCAGTCCAGCTCACCTTCGACGGACCGGTACATGACGAGGAGATGCTTCAGCGCCTTGTCGATACCCAGGCCGTGCAGCGCCGCGTAGCGCCGGGGCAGCTCTTCTTCGAAGAAGAAATCGTCGAAGTGCCGGTCCAGGAGCGTGCCGTCCATGTCCAGCAGGACGTCGTCGATCTCGGACCAATCGAAGCCGTTGCCCGATGATATGGTCGATGGTCGATGGTCCATGGCCGATGACCATTATACTCCGACACGACCTATGGGTGCAGGTTCATTGTCTTCGGCACAGTGCTGTGATACGGTTCCGTTGCATCTCCTCGCGCTTCCCCGTTGACCATTGTCCATTGACCACTGACCATGTCTGCGCCGCTGATCGCCATCATCGGCCGGCCGAACGTCGGCAAATCCACGCTGTTCAACCGCATGCTCGGAACCAAGGCCGCGATCGTGGACGACGTGCCGGGGGTGACCCGCGACCGGAACTATGGCGACGGCACCTATCGCGGCCGGCCCTTCCGGCTGGTGGACACGGGCGGGCTCGACCCGGCAGCCACCGACGGCATGCTCGCGCTGATTCGGCACCAGGCGGAGATCGCGATCGCCGAGGCGGATATCCTGATCTTCGTCTTGGACGGCCGCACCGGGCTCACGCCGGCCGACGAGGAGATCGTCGCGCTGCTCCGACGCGTCAGGAAGCCGGTGTTCCTCGCCATCAACAAGATCGATACGCCAAAGTCGGAGCCGTTGCTCGCCGACTTCTATCGCCTCGGACAGGATCGGCTGTATCCCTTGTCGGCCGAGCACGGGCTCGGCGTGGACGAGTTGCTGGAGGCCGTGTACCCGCTCCTGCCGGAGGCCGGCGCAGCGGCGGCACCGCAGTGTCCTCGCATCGCGGTCGTCGGTCGGCCGAACGTCGGCAAGTCCACCTTCATCAACGCCCTGCTCGGGCAGGAGCGCATGGTCGTCAGCGAGATGCCGGGCACGACGCGCGACGCCGTGGACACGCTCATCCGCCTCCGGGACCGGACCTACCTCTTCACCGACACGGCGGGCATTCGCCGGCGCGGACGGATCGAACGCGGGGTCGAGGGCTACAGCGTCGCGCGGGCGCTACGCGCCATGGGGCGGTCCGATCTGGTCATCCTGCTGCTGGATGCTGTCGCAGGCATCACGGAGCAAGACACCAAGATCGCGGGCCTCGCGCTCAAGCAAGGGCGCGCGTGTCTTATCTTCGTCAACAAGTGGGACCTGCGGTCCGGCGATCCAGCCGCGCAGGCGCAATATACCGCGGAACTCCGGCGCCGCTTCTCCTTCCTGACCTGGGCGCCCACCTTGTTCGGCTCCGCCCTCAAACGGGATTCCCTTGGCGATCTCTTTCCATTGATCGACCAGGTCCACGCGGCGTTCACCAGACGCGTGCCGACGGGCCCGCTGAACCAGTTCATCCAAAGGCTGCTGGAGGAGCATCCGCTGCCCGTGCGGAAGGGGAAGCCCATGAAGGCCGTCAAATCCGTCTTCATGACCCAGGTCGCGACCAGGCCTCCGACGTTCGCGCTCTTCGTCGGCCATCCCGAAGACCTCGGCAAGCCGTATCTCCGCCACCTCGAGCACCGGCTGCGGGAGGAGTTCCAGTTCACCGGCACGCCCCTTCACATCCTGCCGCGTCGCAAGTGAGCTCAAGACCCAGGCAGACGCGCGCCCCGAATCTTTTTACGTAAAGCTGGCTCTATACCCGCAGATTCGGTAGAGAGGAGGGGGGTCCGTATGACCATGCGAGTGAACGAATGGCTGCGACTCATTGCAGGCGCGTTCGTTCTCCTGGCCGTCATCCTCGGCGCCACAGTCCACCCGTACTGGAACTACTTCGCCGCGTTCGTGGGGGTCAATTTGATCCAGTCAGCCGTCACGGGTTGGTGTCCGATGATGACGCTACTGCGCAAACTCGGCGTGCAGGAATAACGAGCTTCGCTGGCACGGGGCGCGGGGCATGAGGTGTGGGGCAAGAGGGATGGTCCTCTCGCCGCTCGCCTCGAGCCTCTCGCCCTTTTTTATGGAGAGAGGAGTCTGATCATGAATCCTTCGACGCGTGCCATGGTGAGTGACCTGTTTGTGCTGACCCTGGTCCTCGCGGGGGTCCTGTTGCCCGCCCCCGGCCGGGCGGACGCCGCGCGCGAGCTGACGCTGGCCCAGGCGCTCGACCTCGCCGGCGAGCGGAATCCCCTCCTGCGCGCGGCGCGCCAGGACTTGCAGGCCGCCGATGCCCAGCGGCACATCGCCGTCTCCGGGTGGCTGCCGAAGATCGAAGCCAGCGAGACCTACGTGAACACCAACAACCCGGCCCAGGCGTTCAGCATCCTGCTCAACCAGGGCCGGTTCACAGCGGCTGACTTTAACCCCATCACTCTCAACAGCCCTGGGACGAAGGAAAACTGGCGCGCAGCGGTGAGCCTCGTCCAGCCGCTGTACAACGGTGGGCGCGAGCGGCTGAACATCGAGATCGCCGATATCGGGCGGTCCGCGTCGGAGGAGACCGTCGAGCATGCGCGCCAGCGCGTGCTCTTCGGGGTGACGAAGGCCTACTACGATCTGGTGCTCGCCAAGGCAGCGCTGACCGTGTCCCGCGAAACCGTCCAGATCGCCGAAGCCAGCGCCAGACAGATCCGCTCCCGGTTCGAGGGCGGCGCCACCGTCAAGTCCGATCTGCTCCAGGCGGAGGTGCGCCTCGCAGCGCTCCGCGAAGAGGCCATCCGCGCGGACCAGGCCGTGCGCGTGGCCGCCATCGTCCTGCGCCATGCCATCGGGCTGGACGAGCCCGTGGACGTCTCGGAATCCCTGACCCCGTCCGGTCCGAGCGCGCAGGCTCCCGATGCGGCCGTCCCCAAGGCGCTCGAGGCCCGACCCGATTTTCGCGCGCTCGAAGCGGAATTGCGGAAAGCCGATGCCCACATTCAACTGGCCAAGTCCGCCTATCTCCCCACGTTTAACGTCCAGACCAGCTACGAGTTGAACAATACCGCTCCGTTCAGTCCCAACGGGTCGAACAATTATGTCGCGCTCGGTCTGTTCAGCTTCAACTTGTTCAACGGGCTGGGGGATGCGGCCGCGATTCGCCGGGCCCGCGCCCAGCAGGACAAGGCGCGCGAGCTGCTCGAAGCCAAGCGCCGGGAGATCGAGGTGGAGGTGGTCGAGGCGTCTTACGGCCTGACCGCGGCGCGCGAGCGGATCGCCGTGAGCGAAAGCGCCGTCGCGCAAGCAGAAGAAAATCTCAGGATCACCAGAAACCGCTATAATTCCGGCATCGCGTCGGTGCTCGATCTCCTGACGGCCGAGCTGGTCCTGAACCAGGCGAAGCAGAACCGGACGCGGGCACTGTATGACGAGCGGATCGGACTCGCCAAAGTGCAGTTGGTCACAGGACAATTTGAGAAAAGACCATGACCCCTTGCTCAGATATCGCCCTTCACGCTTCACGCTTCACGCTTCTTGCGGCCTCAGCCATCCTGTTGTTCGCCGCCTGCCAGCGGGAAGAGGCCCCTCCCCCCCGGGCTCCGGGGGCCGCTCCGACCGTGCACGCGGCGGTCCTCGAGGTCAGGTCCACCGAGGTGCCCACCCGGATCGAGGTGACCGGTCAGGTCGCGGCCGCGTCGCAGGCGACCCTCTCCAGCCAGATTCAAGCCGCCGTGGAGGACCTGCGCGCGCGAGAAGGCGCCGCGGTGACCAAGGGTCAGACGCTGGTGGTGCTGGACAGCCGCGATCTGCGCGCCGAGGTGGCCCGCGCGGAGGCTGAGGTCGAGAACGCGCGTACACACCGCGAACGGATGGAGCGCCTGTTCAAAGAGGATTCCGTCGCCAAGCAGGAGCTGGACAACGCCACCCGGGCCTTCAAGGTCGCCGAAGCCGCTAAGCGCGCCGCGTTGGCCAAACTCAGCTACACCGTCATCAAAGCACCGTTCGACGGCGTCATTACCGAGCGCCGGGTGGAAGTCGGCGAGCTTGCGTCCCCGGGCCAGCCGTTGTTGAAGATAGAAGACCCCCGACTCCTGCGGCTGGAGGCCGCCGTGGCTGAGCGCGACATTCACGCGATCGCGCTCGGCGCCGCGATCCCCGTCGTCGTGGATGCCCTGGGACCGTCCCCCTTGCAAGGCACGGTGTCACGCATCAGGCCTACCGGTGACCCGAGCACGCACACGTTTCTGGTGAAGCTGGACCTTCCCTCCGCGCCCGGGCTGAAGAGCGGCATGTTCGGCCGGATGCAGCTCGACAAAGGGAAGGGCGCCACGATCACGGTTCCCAAAGCCGCCGTGGTCGAACGGGGCGAACTCACGGGCGCGTATGTGGTGGGCGCGGACGGCGTGGCCCATCTGCGCTGGATCAAGGTCGGCCGCACCTTTCCGGATTCCGTGGAGATCCTCTCCGGACTTAACGTCGGAGAACGCATCCTGGCCGATGCGTCAAAAGGGGTCGACGGCGCGCGGGTGGAAGTGACGCAAGCCGTGGCCGCGCCCGCGCCGCTGTAGGAACGCCAATGGTCAACCGTCACTGGTCTAGGCCTATAGGGCACCATGACAAGAGCACCGTTCGTCTGTTGACCAATGGCCACTGACCGATGACATCATCCAATCACCCATACCGTCCCGGTCTGTCCGGCCGTATCGCCGCGGCCTTCATCACCAGCAAGCTGACCCCGCTCATCATCCTGGCGTCGCTCCTGCTGGGGCTGGCCGCCGTGCTTCTGACGCCCCGCGAAGAAGAACCGCAAATCGTCGTGCCCATGGCCGACGTGTTCCTGCCGTTTCCCGGCGCCGCGGCGAAAGTCGTCGAGGAGCAGCTCACCAAGCCCCTGGAGCGCGCCATCTCCGAGATCCGCGGCGTGGAGTACGTGTATTCCATCTCACGGCCCGGCGCGGCGCTGCTCATCGTGCGATTCTACGTCGGCGAACCCATGGAAGGGAGCCTGGTGGACCTCTACGACAAGCTTATGTCCAAGCAGGACCTGATGCCTCCCGGGGCCGGGCCGTTCCTCGTCAAACCCCGCGATGTGAACGATGTCCCGATCGTCACGGTGACCCTCTCCAGCGACCGCTACACCGACTTCGAGCTTCACCAGATCGGCGAGCACGTCCTGGAGGAAGTCAAGAAGACACCGGGGACGTCCGGCGGGTTCATCGTCGGGGGTCGTGAGCGCGAATTGCGCGTGCAGATCGATCCGACGCGCCTGCGAGCGTACGGCCTCACACCCCTCCAGGTGGGGCGCGTCATCCGCGGCGAAAATCTGGCGCTGCCGGCTGGCCGGTTCTCGAGCCAGAACCGGGAGTACCTGGTGGAAACCGGCCGATTCATCAGATCGAAGAACGACCTGGAATCCCTCGTCATGGGATCGAGCGGGGGACGTCCGATCTACCTCCGCCAGGTCGCGGAGGTGACCGACGGACCCGGCGAGGCGACGAGCTATGTCTGGTTCGGCGTTGGCCCGTCTGACCCCTCGCCCCTCGCCTCCCGCCTCCCGCCTCACGAAACTCCCGCTGTAACCGTCGCCGTCGCCAAACAAGCTCGCACCAATGCCGTCACGGTCGCGCGGGACGTTATCAAGCACGTCGAGGCATTGAAGGGAACAATTATCCCCGCCGAGGTTCGCGTCACTGTCACGCGCGATTACGGTGAGACCGCAAACGAGAAGGCCAATGAGCTGCTCTGGCATTTGCTGATCGCGATCGTGGCCGTTGTGGGGTTTCTCGGTGTGGCGCTGGGTCCGCGCCCCGCGTTGGTGGTCTCGATCGCGATCCCGCTGACGCTCGCGCTGACGCTCTTCGCCTCGATGTTGATCGGCTACACGATCAACCGCGTCACGCTGTTCGCGCTGATCTTTTCCATCGGCATTCTCGTGGACGATGCGATCGTGGTGGTGGAGAACACGTATCGCCATCTTTTGCTGCGGCTTCGCCCCCACCGTGAGGCGTCCATCTACGCGGTGGACGAAGTGGGCAACCCGACGATCCTGGCCACCTTCACCGTCATCGCCGCCTTACTGCCCATGGCCTTCGTGAGCGGGCTCATGGGTCCCTATATGCGCCCGATCCCCATTAACGCCTCCCTGGCCATGTTCTTCTCGCTGGTGATCGCCTTCGTGGTGATCCCCTGGTTCTGCCAGAAGTGCTACCGCGACGGGGTCGTGATGAACCGGGCTGGCCACGACGAGGAGCCGCATGGCCGGACGCGTCTCTTCTATCAGCGCCTCCTCTCGCCCGTGCTGGCGCATCCGCTTCTCGCGTGGGGAGTCCTGGGCCTCGTTGCACTGCTGCTCGCCGGCTCGCTCCTGCTGTTCTACACCAGGAGCGTCGCGGTGAAGATGTTGCCGTTCGATAACAAGAGCGAGTTGCAGCTTGTCGTGGACCTGCCGGAAGGCACCACGCTGGAAGAAACCGCGCGCGTGACCAAGGCGCTGACCCAGTTCGTGCGAACCGTGCCGGAGGTGCGGGACTACCAGGCCTACGTGGGAACGGCCTCGCCGTTCAACTTCAACGGGCTCGTGCGCCATTACTTCCTGCGCGACGCACCTCATCAGGCCGATATCCAGATCAATCTGGCGCCGAAGCACGCACGCGCCGCGCAGAGCCACGAGATTGCGCGGCGCCTCCGCCCCGAAGCACGACGCCTGGGCCAACAGTTCGGAGCCAACGTGAAGGTGGTGGAGGTGCCGCCCGGGCCGCCCGTGCAGTCGGTGCTGGTTGCCGAGATCTACGGCCCCGATTACGCGCGGCAGATGGCGATCGCCAAGCAGGTCCGTGCGCTTCTCGAGACGACGCCGGGGGTGGTGGACGTGGATGATTACGTCGAAGCCGACCAGGTCAAGTACGTCTATACCGTGGACCGGGTGAAGGCCGCACTCGCCGGCGTGCCATCAGAGGAAATTGTCCGGACGCTCCGGATGGCGCTGGAGGGGACCAGGATCGGGCTGGTGCACATTCCACAGGAGAAGACGCCGGTCCAGATTGTGCTGCGCCTGCCGTTGGCCGAGCGGACCGGCGTCGAGCCCCTGGGCGAGATCGCAGTCCGCAGCAGCGCCGGCGACATGGTGCCGCTCTCGGAGGTTCTTGTGCTCGAGCAGACGGTCGAGGAGAAAGCGATCTACCACAAGAACCAGAAGCCGGTCGTCTATGTCGTCGGCGACGTGGGTGGCGCCGAACAAACCGAGAGTCCCGTGTACGGCGTCGCGGACGTTGGCGCACAACTGGCAGCGCTCCGGCTCCCGGAAGGCTATACGCTGGAGCAGCACTATGCCACGCAACCCTGGTCCGAAGCGCGGTTCTCCATGAAGTGGGACGGCGAATGGCACATCACCTACGAAACCTTCCGGGACATGGGCCTCGCGTTCGCCGCCGCCATGCTGCTGATCTATCTGTTAATCGTCGCACAGTTCCAGTCGTTCCTGACTCCGATCATCATCATGGCCCCGATCCCGCTGACCTTGATCGGCATCGTGCCGGGGCACTGGCTAACCGGCTCCTACTTCACGGCGACCTCCATGATCGGCTTCATCGCGCTGGCGGGAATCATCGTCCGCAATTCCATCCTCCTGGTGGATTTCATCGAGGCGCAGGAGGCGGCGGGCTTGCCGCTCAAGGAGGCGGTCATCCGGGCGGGCGCGATCCGCACGCGACCGATTCTCTTGACCGCGGCTGCATTGATGGTCGGCGCGTTCGTGATCATTCTCGACCCGATCTTCCAGGGCTTGGCGGTCTCGCTGCTGTTCGGCGTCGGCGCGTCGACCTTGCTCACGCTGATCGTCATCCCGGTCTTGTACTACACACTGGCCGGCGAACGGCGGCATTCTACCGGCGGCCCGCCGACTTCGTCCGAACCCAAGTCGCCCGAGCGTCTGGAAGCCGCCGCTTTTGACCTTGCGCCTCCGATAGCCCGCTAATCCCGCAGGAGGTCTCCGGTCCACGGCATTTCAACCGACGGCGGCACTCGCGCTGACGAGTTCCTCCCGGCCAACGTGCCGGTGCGGGCCCGGCATTTGCAGGGTTCAACTGCGCAAGCACGCCTTTCTCTGCCCGCTGGATTCCGATCTGTTTTGTGGCGTTCCGCTCCACTACCTAGCGTCATCCCTGTAGCAGGATTCCCTGCCGGGCGACCCCGGCAATCGTCGTTCGAGGACTAAGTTGCGGGCTTTTCTACAGGACTCCGCATTTGCTCAACCGTTTCGCGCTGGCCCGTCCCTTGCTGAGCCACAGGTGTAAGGCTGGCTCAGACGGAGGCCCTTCCTCGTGAGCAGCGACTTGGGGCTCGATCCGGCGGTCGCCCAGGGCGTTTTGCCCCCTGACCTGGCGAATCGTGGGCAGGTCGAGGATCACGATGGCATTCGGCCGTGGCAGCACAGGAGCGAGCCTGCAAACCGGCTCCCTTATGTCGGGGCATAGCCTCGCCGCCGCTTTGCTGTTCGTGGGGATGAGTCTCACGCTCGGTGCCGGCGAAGTCCTGGCCATCTTCGGATTCGGTGAGAGCAAAGAGGAGGAACCGGTGCCGCTGGTGCCCGTACCCGATGAGGACAAAGGCAAGAAGATGCCCAGCGGATGGTGGACGGATCCCAAGATGATCGAGGCCGGACAGGCGATTTATGAAGGCAAAACGAACCCTGAAGTCGTCTGCGCCGAGTGCCACGGGAGCGACGGCCAGCCGACGCGGAAAGGCCGCGGGGCCAGGGACCTCAGGAACGCCAAGAACATGAACCGGTTCACGGAGGAGTACTGGTTCTGGCGTATTTCTGAAGGCGTGTCGAAGACCAAGATGCAGGGCTGGAAGAATCTGCTCACCGAGGAGCAGCGCTGGCAGGTCATGGCTTACGAGCACACCTTTTCCCACGGCGGCAAGGCGGAGCCGCATGAGCACCCGGAGCTGAAACAGTGAGGCCGGTCCCAGAAGGAGGGCTGCGCCATGAACCGTTTGCTACCCATCGCGTTGGGCCTTGCCGTGATCGTGGGCACTGCCATGATGCTCTCCCCGCCTCCCGTGACAGCGATTCCCCTGTTCGCGAAAGAGCACAAGTTGGCTTGCTTCGAATGCCACATAGGGTTCCCCAGGCTCAACGAGTTCGGGATGGCGTTCAAGCAACGAGGCTACCGGTTAGCCGGGCAGAAGGGAGAGCTCCTGTGGGAACGTCCCGGGATTCCGCTCTCGGGCGCAATGCTGGCCCGGTACCGGAACCGGCTTGTGGACGACCCGGTCACGAGGGAAAGGGACAAGGACGACAGCCAATCCGTGTTCCAGCTCGAAGATGTCGAAGTGTTCTCGGGCGGTACGCTGGCGCCGGGCGTGTCCTATCTTCTGATCGTGGCTTCGGAGGCCGCCGGGCCCTTTGGCCTCGAGCAGGCGCACGTTCAGTTCAATGACCTCCTGTCGGCCGCCCGCCTCAACTTGAAAGTCGGCAAGTACTGGAACGAGTCCTCTATCTCTCGACCCCGCGCCGGTTGACGATGACCAGGTATGCAGCGCCGGTGACCCTCAACGTGGAGGGCATCGAGCTCAATGGCCAGTGGGCGGGCTGGCGGTACGCCGCGGGCGTGGCCAACGACGAGCGCGAACCCCCTTCCGACCCCACGACGACGCCCGCGATGGTGAATCTCAACAACCGGGCCCAAGGGTTCTACACCTGGGCGACGTATACGTTCGCGGACCAGACGATCGGTCTCCGGTATATCAACACGAAGGCCAACTCCGACAATCCGTCGCCGATCATCGACGGGCGCACCCGGCAGCAACTGGAGACCAATCTCAACCTGAACGTGGGTGCTTTGAACATCGTGCCTGCATTTTATTACCAGTGGGACATCGGTGGAGTGTTCAAGCAGTCCAGGAGAAACTATCTGGTCGAGGCGACGCTGGAGGCAGTGCCTGAGAAACTGTTCCTGGTGGGCCGGTTCGAGATGCAGGACACCGCATTCGTGACCGGCTCGCCGAACAACCCGACCCAAGCGAACGGCACGTTATTCGTGGGCAGCGCCTCGTATTATGTCTGGCCCAATGTCCGCGTCATGGCGGAGTACGCCAAGACGACCGGGGAAGGAGTCGGAGTGAATATCGGGGAGGATTCGCTCTCGCGGGCGTTGAACAACAACGTGCAAGAGATCTTTCTCGTGCTGCACGTCGGATTTTGAAGGCAACGGCGCCGGCACTCTCCTCAAAACGACTCGAGCAGCTTGCGCTTCTGTTCCTGATGCTCCTGCTCCGTGATCAGACCTTGCTCCTTCCAGACCTTGAGCTGGCGGAGCTTCGCGTCGAGGGAAGAAGGCGGCGCGGCGGCAGAAGGGGGCTGGGTTGCGGGCGTCTGCGCCCCTGAGGGGCCTGGAGGCCCCGGGGACGCTGCCAGCATAGGTCTGTAGGCGACCGTGACGCCCTTGGCGCCGGCGGCCCAGGCTGGGAAGCCCGGATCCTGAGGTCCAAGCACAGTGTGGTGGGGCCCGGGGACGATCGTGAAATCCGGTTCCCCGAGCGACACCAGGGGCCGCTCCCTGGCGCGGTGCATCTTCCGCGAGGTCGTGACGGGCACCCGCCAGTTCGCCAGGAGGACGCAGAGGCGTTCGCCGCGAACAAACACGGCGCCGGATGTCACCTCGGAGACCCCCTCTCCTCGCGCCCGGCTCAGCACGAACACGACGCTTTCTTCGGGCCGAGCGGCAGCGAGCCCGGTCCGCAGGTGCGGCGCGAGCATGGCCACGTCTTCGTCGAGGAAGGCGCGTTCAGGTTTGGGATCCTGTCGGAGGAAGTAGTAGCGAAAGAAGTCGAGCGCCTTCTGCACCGCGACGGAGCGAAGCAAGACCGCGAGATCCTGTTCGGCGAAGTCGATCGGGTGGCTGTTGGCTTGTGCTTCCGTGACTGATCCCGGTCGAGGACGATCGAGCCTGACCACCATGCCCGGATCATCGTAGAGAGGCCTGGACAGAACTTCGAGGCCAGCACAGCCTGTCACAAGCAAGCCAGCGCACAGGCCGGCGATCACACGCAGCCGGGCCGGTCGCGTTCCTCTGTGTGTGTTGACGGATTCCACGCGCGATTGATCACGACGGACTGTGGAAGAAGTGCGATTATAGGTGGCCCTCCAGGCAAGCACAAGGGACCCCGAGGGAGCGGAGGGCGGTTCCGGAGCATCCGGATCAAGGCAAGAAGCGAGCGCGCCGTGACCCACGACGCCGACACGCAGACCGACGAGAGCCAGGCGCCCGACCGCGATCGGGTGTGGGAGGCGCTCCGCAAGGTGATTGATCCCGAGCTGGGGACCAACATCGTGGACCTAGGGCTCGTCTACAGCGTGGAGACCCGGGGTGGTCAGGTCCATGTAGCCCTGACGATGACCTCGCCGGCCTGCCCGATGGAAGGGCTATTGACCGAGATGGTTCACACAGCGATCCTGCAGCCCATGCCGACCGCTCGCTCAGTTGAGGTCGAGATCGTCTGGGACCCTCCCTGGAGCCCCGCGTGCACGTCCGACGGTCAAGGAGGATGGCCGGCGTGTGCTCGTCGATCGTCTCTGGACGCGGGGCCTCAAGAAAGAGACGCTCAAGCTCGACGGCTGGCTCAAGGACGTGGCGCCCAGCGACGCGCTGCGCCGCTGGTTCGGGCATGACCCGAAGAAGTGGGGGGAGTTCCGGCGCCGCTATGCGGGGGAACTCGACCGTAGGCCAGAGACCTGGCAGCCGATTCTGGAGGCCGCTCGAGCCGCCACCGTGACGCTTCTCTTCGCCGCCCGTGACCTCGACCACAACAACGCCGTCGCACTGACGGCCTACTCGGACCGAAAGCTCAAGCAGGCCTGACGGGCTTGGCCCCAGGTGCGTCGCCCTGCCTCCTGTCGCCAGCGTCGTGTACGGACATCGCTTGCGGCGCACGTCCACGCGCTTGCGATTTCGCCCCTTGCACTAAGCTATACTGAGCCTGCCTTGGCCACATGGAATCCATCACATGAGCGCTCGTGTCAACTACGTCGTTGTTCTCGCGGTCGTGTTCACCGTCCTCGCCGGCGCCTACGTCGCTTACACCTGGTGGGCGACCTACTCCCGCCTGCCCGAGGGCCTCATCCAGGCGAACGGGCGCATGGAAGGCGACCGCCTCATGATCGCGAGCAAGTTCCCGGGACGCGTCCAGGCGCTGCTGGTGCACGAGGGGGCCACGGTCGCCGCTGGGCAGGTCATGGCTCGGCTCGACGATGCGTAGACACGGGCGAAGGTCGAACAGGCCCAGCAGGCCCGGGAGGCGCTCGAGGCCCAGGTGCAGGCGGCACACACGGAACTGGCAGTGTTGAACCTCGACGTGCCGGTAAGCATCGAGGCCGCGGCGGCAAAGGTGGACAGCGCGCGAGCGGCCGTGGAGAAGGCCAAGGCCATCGAGTACGAGGCCCGTCGCGACGCGGAGAGGATCCGCCCGTTGATCGCCGAGCAGGCCACCACCCAGCAACAGCTCGATCAGGCTCAAGCCCGATGGAGCGTCCCGCGCCAGGAGATCGCAGCCTCACGGTCCGCTCTCGCCCAAGCCTCGAAGGAGTGGGCCCCGGCCGAGCTGGGATGGAAGCGCATCCGCGCCAAGGAAGCGGAGGCGGCCGCCCTGGAGCGCCAGCGCGACCAGGCGGAGGCCACGCTGCGCGAAGTCGAAAGCGTACTCGCCGATCTCACGATCGTCGCGCCCACGGCCGGAACGATCACGACCCGGATGGCCGAGGTCGGGGAGGTCGTCTTCGCGGGCACCCCGATGCTCGAGCTGGTGGACCTCGACCACTTGTACCTCAAGGTCTACGTGCCCGAGGTCCAGATCGGCAAAGTCCGTTTGAACCTGCCGGCCCGCCTGTCCACCGACGCGTTCCCCGACCAGTCGTTCGACGCGACGGTCGGGTACATCGCCTCACGCGCCGAGTTCACACCGAAGGAGGTGCAGACGCCCGACGAGCGAGTGAAGCTCGTCTACGCGGTGAAGCAGTACCTCAGGGAGAACCCGGATCACCGCCTGACGCCCGGCCTACCGGCGGATGCGGTGATCCGCTGGAAGGAAGACGCGCCATGGGCGCGACCGCGCTGGTGACCAGGACCGAGGCCTGCGTGCTGAGGACTGAGCGGTTGTGAAATCAAGGAGACACGCCACACGCATGCGCGTGATCGTGGATGCAACAATAGGGCGCTGTCCCCACTGCGATACTTCATTCCGATCGCGCAAGGGATCCTGCTGAAAGGCTCCGGGCTGGCGACGCTGTGGGACTCTGCTCTGGCCATGGCCGTGCTCGGCGGCACCGTCTTCGGGATCGGCATGTGGCGGTTCCGCAAGCAGGTCGAATAGATGGGGAACGAGGCGCTTGCCTATGCGTGTGCTCGTGCTCAATGGCGGCAGCTCTTCTCTGAAGCTCAAGCTCGTGGAGGTGTCCCCTGCCCTGCCGCGGCAGCCGGTTATGCGCCCAGAAGCCTGGGGCCTCGTCGAGAACATCGGCGGGCGCGCCCGTCTTCATCTGGCGACCTCCGGATCGGCCGAACGTCGGGCCGAACAGGTGATCGCGGATCACGAGCAGGCCGTGCAGTGGGTCTTCGAGGCCTTGGGCTCGCAAGCCATCGACGCGGTCGGCCATCGCGTGGTCCACGGCGGCGAGCGGTTTCGCGAGCCGGTCCGCATCGATGGCCTGGCCATGGCCGAAATCGAACGCCTGAGTGACCTGGCGCCGCTGCACAACCCGGCTTGCATCGCCGGGATTGTCGGCGCACGGGCACACCTGGGAGAGAGCGTGCCCATGGTGGCCGTTTTCGACACGGCCTTTCATGCCACGCTCCCGCCGTATGCCGCGATCTACGCGATTCCCGAGGATCTGGCCCGCAAGCATGGCATCCGGCGCTACGGGTTTCACGGGATCGCCCACGCGTCCCTTGCCGCCGCCTATGCCGAGTCAGTCGGCCGTCGACTGGAGGACACCCGGCTCATCACGCTGCAGCTTGGCAACGGGTGCTCCGCCACGGCGATCGATCGGGGACGTTCGGTGGATACCTCGATGGGGTTCACGCCGCTCGAGGGACTGGTGATGGGGACACGGTCCGGCGACCTGGATCCTTCAATCGTCGCACACCTCGCCCGCTGGGAAGCCCTGCCTGTGGAGGAGGTCGAGCGCTGGCTCAACGAGCGATCGGGACTGCTGGGCGTGTCCGGCCTGTCCCACGACATGGCGACGTTGCTGGCCGCCGAGAAGCAGGACCATCCTCGAGCCAAACGCGCGATCGACCTGTTTTGTTATCGCGCGCGCAAATATATCGGCGCCTACCTCGCGGCGCTGGGCGGGGCCGACGCGATCGTCTTTGGGGGCGGCATCGGCGAACGCGCTCCGGAGATCCGAGCCCGCATCTGTTTCGGAATGGAATGGTGCGGATTGCGCCTGGACCACGATCGCAATGCCGCTGTGGTTGGGCTCCCGCCTGGAGCCGCGGCTCGGATCAGCCAAGACGGGGCCGGGCTGGCGGCCCATGTCGTCGCCGTGGACGAAGAAACCGAGATCGTGCGCCAGACGGTGCGGTGCCTGTTCGGAGTCTCGGCCTGATCAACCTCAGCGTGATACTCACCGGTCCGGAGGGCGCCTAACCGTGGAGGGTACTGGCCATGTTGTCCTATTTCTTGAGCCGGCCGTTGCCCCAGGGGCTCGAGGGGCTCGGCGATCTCGCACTGGATCTCCGGTGGACCTGGAGCCATTACAGCGACCGATTGTGGGAGCTCCTGGACCCCGAAGCCTGGGAACGGACCGGCAACCCGTACTACATCCTGCAGAGCGTGTCGCAAGCCCGACTCGAGGCGGTCGCGAATGACCCCCGCTTCAAGGAAGAGCTTGGTGGCTGGCTCGGCCAGCGCCAGCGCTACCTCGACGATCCTGGATGGTTCGGGCGGCATCCGGCCCGGCACGGGCTGAAAGGCGTGGCCTTCTTCAGCATGGAGTTCGGACTCAGCGAAGCGTTGCCCATTTACTCGGGTGGCTTGGGGATCCTGTCGGGCGACTACTTGAAGGTGGCCAGCGACCTCGGCGTGCCCGTCACCGGCATCGGGCTCCTGTACCAGCAGGGCTATTTTCGGCAGACGCTCGCGCCTGATGGGTCGCAATTGGAGGCCTTTCCTTATAACGATCCCGTGAGTCTGCCGATCGTGCCCGTGCAGGACCCGGATGGCGGCTGGTTGCGGATCCGGCTCGATCTCCCCGGGCGGCCGATCCTCGCCCGCGTCTGGCGGGCTCGCGTGGGCAAGGTGGACCTGTATCTGCTGGACTCCAACGATCCGCTCAACAGCCCGCCGGATCGCGGCATCACGGCGACGCTCTACCCCGCCGACCCGCGGCACCGGCTGGCGCAGGAGATCATTCTCGGCCTCGGCGGCTGGCTCTTGCTTGAAGAGCTGGGAATCGAGGTCGATGTTCTGCACCTGAACGAGGGCCACGCGGCCTTCGCCGCGCTCGCGCGGGCGGTCAGCTTCATGCGCCGCCACGACGTCCCGTTCCCTGTCGCCCTTCGGACGACCAGGGCCGGAAACGTGTTTACGACCCACACGCCGGTTGAAGCGGCGTTCGACCGCTTTGAGTCCGGCCTGATCAGTCCATACGCCGCCCACCTGGGCCAGCGGCTCGGCATCCCACAGGAAAGCCTGCTGGCCCTCGGCCGGCGCGATCCTCAAGACCGGCAAGAGCCGTTCAACATGGCGTACCTCGCCATGCGGGTCAGCGGGTCCGCGAACGGTGTCAGCCACCTACACGGCGCCGTCAGCCGCCGGATCTTCCAGGCGCTGTACCCCCGGTGGCCTCACGCTGAGGTGCCCGTGGCCCACATCACCAACGGGGTCCATGTCCCTTCGTGGGACTCCTCGGAGGCCGACGCCCTGTGGACGCGCACCTGCGGCAAAGGCCGCTGGGTCGGCGAGCTTGCCGCGTTGTGCGGGCTCGTGGAATGCATCCGCGATGAAGAACTGTGGCCGTTTCGCGCCAGGCAGCGGCGCACGTTGGTTCAGTTCGTGCGCCGCCAGCTCGAACGGCAGCTCAAGGAGCACGGCGAGCCATCCGAGCTCGCGCAGCGAGCGCGCCACGTCCTCGACCCCAACGTGCTGACCCTGGGGTTTGCGCGGCGATTCACGGCCTACAAGCGCCCGACCTTGCTTCTCCATGATCCCGGCCGGCTCGCGCGCCTGCTCCTCCACCCGGAACGACCGATTCAACTGATCGTGGCCGGCAAGGCTCATCCGGACGACGGGGAAGGCAAGCGGCTGGTGCAGGTTCTGGCGCAGTTCACGGCCCGTCGCGAGCTGTTCAACCGGATCGTCTTCCTCGAAGATTACGACATGGTCGTAGCGGGACATCTGGTCGCAGGGATTGACGTGTGGATCAATACGCCGCGCCGGCCGTGGGAGGCTTGCGGGACGAGCGGGATGAAAGTCCTCGTCAACGGCGGCCTGAACCTCTCGGAACTGGACGGCTGGTGGGCGGAAGCCTACACGCCCGAGGTGGGCTGGGCGCTCGGAGATGGCCGAGAGCATGACGAGCCGGGATGGGACGAGTTCGAAGCCGGCCAGCTCTATGATCTCCTGGAGCGGGAGGTCATTCCCGAATTTTACGAGCGGGATCAGGAGGGCCTGCCCCGCAGATGGCTGAAGCGGGTGCGCACGAGCATGGCGCGGCTGACTCCGCAGTTCAGCAACAACCGGATGCTGCGCGAGTATGTCGAGCGGATCTATGTCCCCGCGGCCAAGGCTTACACGCGGCGCGCCGCCGATCGCGCCAAGCTCGGGACCGAGCTGGAGGAAGCCTTTGCGAGAGTGACGGAGAATTGGAGCGGCCTGCGCTTCGGCGAGGTCCGTGCCACGCGGGCCGGCGATCGCTGGCATTTCGAAGTGCAGACGTATTGCGGTGACATTCCGCCTGACCTGCTACGCGTGGAGTTGTATGCGGATCCGTTGGGCGAGGACGCGCCGACGCGCGCCGTGATGACGAGGCAGACCCCGATCGCGGGCGCCTTTACCGCCTACCTCTACGTCGCGGAGGTGCCGGCGACGCGGCCGGCCGAGCACTATACTCCCCGGATCATTTCGTTCCACCCGGAGGCGATGATCCCGTTGGAGGAAATGCACATTCTCTGGAAACGGTGAGCGTGGTAGTGGAATGGTGCAAATACCCACGCGGGTGAAACGCTCGCAACGCTGACCCGCAGCGACAAGCGGAACGGGAGGACCTCCGATGCGCATCGGTATTGCGGCGGACCATGCCGGCTTTGCGGTGAAAGAGCAGTTGGCGAAGGACCTGCGTGCCGCCGGGCACGAGGTCGTGGACTTCGGCGCCTACCGGCTTGACCCGCAGGACGACTACCCGGACTTTGTCACACCCCTCGCCCGGGCCGTCGCCAAAGGCGACGCGCAGCGCGGGATCGCGATCTGCGGCAGCAGCATCGGCGCCTGCATCACAGCGAACAAGGTGCCCGGTGTCCGCGCCGGTCCATGCTCGGACAACTACTCGGCCCATCAGGGCGTCGAGCACGACGATATGAACGTGATCTGCATAGGCGGGCGGGTCATCGGCTACGCCTTGGCCTGGGAGCTGATCCAGACCTTTCTGTCGGCCCGCTTCACCGGTGAAGAGCGCTTCGCGAGACGGCTGCAGAAAATCGCGGCGCTGGAGCGTGGCGGGAGCGCCTGAGGACAGCGAAGAGAGCGCAGCAACCAGTAAGGAGGTCGCGATGGCCGGCGTTCGATCCGACAAAGAGCTCAAGCTCATGGACGCCTACTGGCGGGCGGCCAACTATCTGTCGGCCGGCCAGATCTATCTCTACGACAACCCGTTGCTGAAGAAGCCCCTGAGCAGGGCGCACATCAAGCCGCGCCTGCTGGGCCACTGGGGGACCACGCCGGGCTTGAATTTCATCTATGTGCACCTGAACCGCGCGATCAAGAAATACGACCTAGACATGATCTTCGTCTGCGGGCCTGGGCACGGCGGGCCGGGGGTGGTCGCCAACGCCTACCTGGAGGGGACCTACAGCGAGGTCTATCCGAACGTTTCCCAGGATGAAGCGGGCCTGAAACGCCTCTTCACGCAGTTCTCCTTCCCAGGCGGCATCCCCAGTCACGTCGCGCCCGAGACCCCCGGGTCCATTCACGAGGGAGGGGAGCTCGGCTACTCGCTCTCCCACGCCTACGGCGCCGCTTTCGACAACCCCGACCTGATCGTGGCCTGCGTCGTCGGTGACGGCGAGGCAGAGACCGGACCGCTCGCGACGGCGTGGCACTCCAACAAATTCCTGAACCCGATCACGGACGGCACCGTGCTGCCGATCTTGCACCTGAACGGCTACAAGATCGCCAACCCGACCGTGCTCGCGCGGATCAGCCGAGAGGAACTGGAACAGCTTTTCCGGGGCTACGGCTACACGCCCTATGTCGTCGAAGGGCGCGACCCTGAGAAGATGCACCGGCTGATGGCCGCCACGCTGGACACGATCATCGCCGACATCCGGCGCATCAAGGCGTCCGCTCGCAAGGCGGGACCAGAAAAGGTCGAGCGGCCGCGCTGGCCCATGATCGTCCTCCGCACGCCCAAGGGCTGGACCGGCCCCAAGGCGATCGACGGCAAGCGGACCGAGGACTCCTGGCGGTCTCACCAGGTGCCGATGGGCGAGATGCACGAAAACCCCGCGCACGTGCGCCTGCTCGAGAAGTGGATGAAGAGCTACAAGCCCGACGAGTTGTTCGACAAGGGCGGCCGGCTCAAGCCCGACTTGGCCGCGCTGGCCCCCGCCGGCGAGCGCCGGATGAGCGCCAACCCGCATGCGAACGGGGGAGTCCTGCTCAAGGACCTGCGCCTGCCCGACTTCCGGGACTACGCGATCAAGGTGCCGAGGCCTGGGGCCGTCACCGCCGAAGCAACCCGCGTCATGGGCACGTTCCTGCGGGACGTGATGAAGCTGAACCTGGCCAGTCGGAACTTCCGGCTGTTCAGCCCGGACGAGAACAATTCGAACCGTTGGCAGGACGCGCTGGAGGTCACCAGCCGCACCTGGGTCGCCAAGCGGTATCCCTACGACGACCGCTTGGCCCCCGACGGCCGCGTGATGGAGATGTTGAGCGAGCACCAGTGCCAGGGCTGGCTGGAAGGCTACCTGCTGACCGGGCGCCACGGCTTCTTCTCCTGTTATGAGGCGTTCATCCATATCGTGGACTCGATGTTCAACCAGCATGCCAAGTGGCTGAAGGTCTGCCATCAGATCCCCTGGCGGCGGCCCATCGCGTCGCTCAACTACCTGCTCTCCTCGCACGTGTGGCGGCAGGACCATAACGGGTTCAGCCACCAGGACCCCGGGTTCATCGACCACGTCGTCAACAAGAAGGCGGAGATCGTCCGAGTCTATCTACCGCCCGACGCCAACTGCCTGTTGTCGGTCACCGATCACTGCCTCCGCAGCCGCAACTACGTCAACGTGATCGTCGCCGGCAAGCAGCCGGCCCCGCAGTGGCTGACCATGGAGCAGGCGATCCAGCACTGCACCGCCGGCATCGGCATCTGGGAATGGGCCAGCAACGACAAGGGCGGCGAACCTGACGTGGTGATGGCGTGCTGCGGCGACGTGCCCACGTTGGAGACGCTCGCCGCGGTCGACTACCTGCGGCGATACGTGCCGGATCTGAAGGCACGCGTCGTGAATGTAGTGAACCTCATGAAACTCCAGCCGCAGAGCGAGCATCCGCATGGGCTGCCGGACAAGGAGTTCGACGCCATTTTCACGTCCGGCCGGCCGATCATCTTTGCGTTCCACGGGTATCCGTGGCTGATCCACCGGCTGACCTACCGGCGGACCAACCACAAGAACCTGCACGTCCGGGGCTACAAGGAGGAGGGCACGACCACGACGCCGTTCGACATGTGCGTGCTGAACGATCTCGATCGCTTTCACCTGGCCAGCGACGTGATCGACCGCGTGGCGCGCTTGGGGGCACGGGCGGCCTACGCCAAGCAGGCGATCCGCGATAAACTGATCGAGCACAAAGAATATATCGCCAAGTTCGGCGAGGATCTCCCAGAGGTGCGGGACTGGAAATGGACCTCGGGGTAGGCTCGTATTTCCGATTTGAATGACACGAAAGCGGGACCGCGGTAAAACCTCATTGACGCTTTGCTTCGGGTTCTGGTTGGTGCGGAAGCATGTGGGGTCGTAGGGGCAAATCCGCAAGCGTTCGCCACGCGCAGGTCGCGAGGCCGATCAACGAGCGGGGCGCAGCCCACACGGCCGACCTGCTCATCGGCGAGGACGGTACCGTGGGCGCGCAGGGTCCGTGGACGCTCGCGCACCTCGCCAAGCTGGAGCGGCGCCTGGATGCCGTCACGTGGCCCGACCGGTCCGCCGTGACCGTCGACGCCAGCCGCGTCACCGCACTGGACTCGGCCGGCGCGGTGTTGCTGCTGCGGACGATCCGGCGCCTGGAGCAGGAGGGGCGGCCCATCTCGGTGGACGGCCTGCGCCCCGACCTGGCCGCGCTATTCGATACCATCCGGACCACCTGGGACCGGCTGGCCCCGGAGGCGCCGCCGAGCGCGCAGAACTGGCTGGAGCGACTCGGGCACCTGGTTTGGACCCGGCTGGCCACGAGCGGCACCGCGCTGTCGTTCCTGGGCGAGAGCGCAACCGCCCTGCTGCGGAGCGTGACCGCGCCGCGGGTCCTCCGCTGGCGCGCGCTGGTCACGAGCCTGGAGACCGACGGCGTCCACGCGCTGCCCATCGTGGGCCTGCTCTCATTTCTGATGGGCGTCGTCATCGCCTACCAGGGCGCCGAGCAGTTGCGGACGTTCGGGGCGAACATCTTCGTCGTCGATCTCGTCGGCATTTCAATGTTCCGGGAGATCGCCCCGCTCGTCACGGCGATCCTGGTGGCCGGGCGGTCGGGGTCCGCCTATGCCGCGCAGATCGGCACCATGAGGGTCACCGAGGAGCTCGACGCGATCCGGACGCTGGGCCTGTCGCCCATGCACCTCCTCGTGCTGCCGCGCGTGTTTGCGCTGGTCATTGCCCTGCCGTTGCTCACGGTGTATGCGGACGGGGTGGGCGTGCTCGGGGGCATGCTGATCGCCTCCACCACGCTCAGCGTGAACTTCCCCGAGTTCCTCTCGCGGTTCGAGGAGGCGATCGCGCTACGGCACTTCGTGATCGGCGTGGGCAAGGCGCCGGTGTTCGCCGCGATCATTGCGCTGGTCGGGTGCTACCAGGGCTTTCAGATCCGCGGCGGCGTGGACGATGTGGGCCGGCATACGACGATCAGCGTGGTGCAGAGCATCTTCCTGGTCATTGTCTTCGACGCCTTCTTCTCGATCGTGCTGAGCTGGTGGGATGTCTGAGCATGGTCCTGGCCGCTGCACAGACCGGATCGCCGCTGATCGAAGTCTGTCACGTCTGCACCCGGTTCGGGCCGGCCGTCGTGCACGACGACGTGAGCCTCACCGTGCATCAGGGCGAGGTGTTCGCGATTGCCGGCGGCAACGGCTCCGGCAAGTCCACCTTGTTACGCGAGATTCTCCTGCTCAAGCAACCGGACTCCGGCTCGATCCGGGTCTTCGGGTCCGAGTTGTCCCGGCTCACCGACGCGGAAACCATGGCCCTCCGCCGCCGTTGCGGGGTCTTGTTCCAGCACGGGGCCTTGTTCAGCTCATTGACGGTCGCGGAGAACGTGGCCGCGCCCCTGCGGGAGCACACCCGCCTCAGTCCAGACTTGATTCGCGACCTTGCCGCGGTCAAGATTGCCTTGACCGGCTTCCCGATGGAAAGTGTCGGCAAGTTTCCGAGCGAGCTCAGCGGGGGCATGCGGCGCCGCGCGGCTCTGGCGCGTGCGCTGGCGCTGGACCCAGAGCTGCTGTTCCTGGATGAGCCGACGGCGGGGCTGGATCCCATGAGCGCGAGCGCGTTCGACGAACTGGTGTTGTCCCTCAAGCGCTCGCTCGCGCTGACCGTCGTGATGGTCACGCACGATCTCGACTCGCTGTGGCGGATTGCGGATCGCGTGGCCGTGCTGGGCAACGGTCACGTGTTGGGCACCGGCACGATGGAGGAGCTGGCCAAGTCCGACGACCCCGTCATCCACGAATATTTTCACGGGCCGCGGGGCCGATCCGCGATGGAGCAAGCATGGAAACAAAAGTGAACTACACTCTGGTGGGACTGTTCGTGCTGATCCTGATCGCCGCACTCGGCGGTGTCGTCATCTGGCTGGGGAAGGGCGACTACCGCGGCGCGTACGAACGCTATTACGCCTACATGCGCGAATCCGTCGCCGGGCTGAGTGTCAATGCGGCGGTCAAATATCGCGGGGTGGACGTGGGGCGCGTCAAGGAGATCGCGTTGAACCCGGAGAATCCGGAAGAGGTGCGCCTGACGCTGGACATCATCCGCGGCACGCCGGTCAAGGAAGACACGATCGCGGTGCTCGAGACACAAGGGCTTACCGGGCTCGCCACCGTCAATCTGACAGGGGGAAGTCGCCAATCCCCGCTGCTCATGGCCAAGGCTGGGGAGGAGTACCCGGTGATCAAGACCGGCCCCTCACTCTTCTTCCGACTGGATATGACGTTGTCGCGCCTGCTCGCGGAGCAGCAGGTGCCGCGGTTGCTCACCAACCTGCTGGAGCTGTCTCAGGATGCTCGCACCGTCCTGAGCGAGGAGAACCGCGTGGCGCTCAAACGGATCCTCACGGATCTCGGCGGGTTCACGCAGACGCTCGCCGCGCGCACGCAGCAGGTGGACCAGACGATGCAGCAGGCAGCGCAGACGGCGGAGAACCTCGCCAAGCTCACCACCGAGCTCCGCGCACAGATTCCGGCCGTCCTGAAGCGCGTGAATGAGACGGCGGCGGCGCTCCAGGCCATCACGGAAGACCTCGCGCGCACCAGCAAGACCGTACGTGGCGTGGTGAGCGATGCCAAGCCGAACGTGGAGCAGTTCACGCGGCAGACGCTGCCCGAAACACACGTCCTGGTCGGAGAACTGCGGCAGCTCACCGCGAGCCTCCAGCGAGTCTCGCGACAGCTCGAGCGGGATCCCAGCTCCTTGGTCTTCGGCCACAGCCCGGCGAAGAAAGGGCCGGGGGAGTGAGCGTGACAGGTGACACGTGACAGGCAACGGGTTCAAAGAGGTGACGGATCAGGGGTCGCTGAAAGCAACCAGTGCCTCTGGCAACGGACGCTTGCTCAAAGCTGGTCATGCCACCCGTCGCGCGTCACGCGTCGCTCGTCGTGCAGCGCTGGCTGCGATTGTCCTGGCTGCCAGCTCCGCCCTGCCCGCCTGCGTCTACACGCCCGCGAGGGAGGCCGGATCGGTCCACACGTATCAGTTGAGCCTGGCTGACGGGGCCAATACCACAGAGGCCAAGCCCAAGAAGCCGACGGCTGTGCTGTTGGTCAACCTACCGCAGGCGCAGGCCGGCTTCGACTCCTCACGCATTATCTACTTAATGAGGCCAAACGAAGTGAGTTACTTTGCGACCAGCCAATGGGCTGACGCTCCTCCTCAGATGCTTGCTCCGCTGATCGTGCAGGCGCTGGACCGAACCGGGGTGTGGAAGGCCGTCGTGCAGATGCCGACCACCGTGCGCGGCGACTACCGCCTAGATACCGAGCATCTCGCCTTGCAGCAGGAGTTCTTCCGGCAGCCCAGCCGCGTGCGCCTGTCCTTGCGCGCGCAACTGATCGAGCTGCGCGAACATCGCGTCATCGGCACGCGCGAGTTCGAGTCCGTGGAGGAGGCGTCCTCGGACGACGCCTACGGTGGCGTGATGGCGGCCAACCGCGCCGCGACCCGGCTGCTGGACCACCTCGCGGCCTGGCTCGCCGGCTGCGTGAGCGATCGCGCCGTCTCGGGGTGCTGATCCCGTACCAAGAACTGTCCACCCGCCCCGTGATCTGGCCCGCCCATAAGACCGTAGGCCAACGACAGACTGTACGGAACAGACCGACGAAGGGACGGAGCCAGCGAGAATGCATCAGGGGCAAAGGCCATTCCACAGGAGGGTGAGCCATGCAAACATTCAAGCGCCTCTTTGAGACCGGTGACGAGTGGAGCGGACTGATCCTGCGGGTGACGCTGGGGGTCGTGATGTTCCCCCACGGTGCCCAGAAGCTCCTGGGCTGGTATGGGGGGTATGGTTTCAGCGGGACGATGGGCTTCTTCACCGAGCAGATGCACATTCCGGCCGTGCTGGCGTTCCTGGTGATCATAACGGAGTCCTTCGGCAGCCTGGGCCTCATCGTCGGCGTGCTCACCCGAGTCGCGGCGTTCGGCATCACCTGTATCATGGTCGTGGCGATCGCGATGGTCCACTGGCCACATGGGTTCTTTATGAACTGGTTCGGCAAGCAACAGGGAGAAGGATTCGAGTACCACCTCCTGGTCCTTGGCGTCTGCGCCGTTCTCCTGATCAGCGGCGGCGGCCGATGGTCGGCTGATCGCAAGATCGCGGCACGGCTCTAACCCGCCTCATTCATGACGGTTCGTCGCGAAATCGTGGAGTCGCGTCGCGTTTCGCCCATTGCATGCAAAGCGCAATGGGCACCCGGCGTTACGCCGCGAGGAGCAGGCGTACCGGGGACCCGTTGCTATTCCGAATGCAAGGGTGAACAGCAGAAGCGCTCATGAATAATGCGGGTTGAGCGCCGCAGCCACTTGCAGAGTCTGCCGGCCAGCAGAGTAGAATGGGAACGTTTTGCAGCGGTGGTGGTTCGGAGGCAAAGGAGGCGCGCGAATGAAGGCTCGTAGCATGGCGTGGGCACTTGGTTTCACGGCGCTCGGATTGAGCGCTCTGCTGGTCGGGTCGCGGTCGTGGGCGGAGCCGCCTTCCGGGTCTGGGTCTGCGATGATGACCGTGGACGGGGTGACCGTGCCCGATATCGGGCCGCTCCCGACGTCCGTGCCGACCCCGAGGTCGAACCTCAACTACAAGGCGAAAGTCGAGCTCGGCAAGCAGCTCTATTTCGACGGACGGCTGTCCAGGAACAACCAGGTTTCTTGCGCCTTTTGTCATACCCCGGGCACCGGATTCGCCGACCCGCGCCAAACCTCCATCGGAGTGGACGGGAAGGTCGGCGGACGGCAGGCGCCCACCGTGTTCAACACCGCGTTCAACCCCGTGCAGTTCTGGGACGGCCGTGCAGGCTCCCTCGAGGAGCAGGCCATCGGGCCCATCCAGAACCCGATCGAGATGGCCGAAACCCATGAGCATGTGGTGGCCAAGCTACGGAAGATCCCCGGGTACCGGAAACAGTTCAATGAGGTTTTCGGGAGCGATGTGAATCTCCAGGGTCTCGCGGAAGCGATCGCCGCCTATGAACGGACCCTGATCTCCACGAACTCCTCGTTTGACAAGTACGTGGCGGGCGACATGAACGCGATGGATGAGGCGGCGGTGCGGGGGATGGCGCTCTTCAAGGGCAAGACCCGGTGCATCCTCTGCCACAATGGGCCGAATTTCACCGACAACAGGTTCCATAACCTGGGGGTGCCGCAGGTCGGGCCGATGAAGGAGGATCTGGGCCGGTACTATGTCACGCGCCGCGAGCAGGACAAGGGCGCCTTCAAAACGCCAACGCTCCGGAGCATCATCGAGACCGCGCCGTACATGCACGACGGCGCGTTCAAGACGTTGGAGGAGGTAGTGGACTTCCTCGATAAGGGCGGCGGCAGCACCCCGACTCTCAGCCCGCTGATCAAGCCCCTGGGATTGACCGCTGGGGAGAAGGGAGATCTTATTGCCTTTCTAAAAGCGCTCACTGGCGAGCCGCTCAAGGCCACACTGCCGAAGCTGCCGTGACCCTCAGAGCTGACTGAGTGCTGAGGCCCCGTCCCCTTCTTCTTGACACCTGGGAACGACCTTCGTAGACTGCCCCGCACCCAATGGCGCAGCCCCACGGACAGGTCCATGGAGACGGACGCCTCCCGACCGGCCGGGAATCGGACACCGCAGCCTTTGATCGCCTCTACCGCGAAAATGCGGACCGCATCTACCGGTTCGCCCAGCGCCTGTGCGGCCAGGACGAGGACGCACAGGACCTGGTACAGGATACCTTCCTGAACGCCTACCGCGGCTTGCCGCAGTTCCGCGGCGAGGCGCAGATGTCTACCTGGCTCTATACCATCGCCTCGCGGGTCTGCATCCGGATGCGTCGGCGACGCAAGGGCCAGCCGGAGCGGGAACTGTCGCTCGAGGAGTTCATCCCAACGTCGGAAGGGGAGTTGCGCCTCCAGATCCCGACCGAGGGCCTGACGCCCGAGCAGGCGCTCGAAAACAAGCAGCTGCGGCGGGCGCTCCAGCAGGCCATCCAGAAGCTGCCCCCGAAGTACCGAGTAGTGCTGGTGCTCCGCGATATGGAAGACTTGAGCGCGAGGGAAGTCGGGGCCATCATGGGGCTGAACGAGCGCGCCGTCAAATCCCGCCTCCATCGCGCCCGGCTGTTCGTCCGACGCGAGCTGAGCGCGCGTGGGATGGGGAAGGCACGCCGGTGTACCGGAACCAGGTCCGGGTCTTGATTGTTCGTCCGATTGGTGATTGAATGCGCGTGATTCGACGAACCATGGCGAGACGACGCTCCCCAATCCACGCCCATCACGGACACTCCCGCGCGAAGTGCCTGAAAGTCTTCCGACGGCTGTCGGCCTACCTTGACGAGGAACTGAACCCCGGGCTCTGCGCCGAAATCCGCAAGCACCTCTGCGCGTGCCAGAACTGTGAGGAATTTCTCGATTCGCTTCGGCAAACCATTGCCCTCTGTCGCCATGCTGCTTCCCAGCCCCTCTCCCCGTCTCTCAAAGCCCACATCCGTGGCCAGATCCTCAAGGCCGCCAGCCGCTGCTGAATCCTTTCTCCCTCGGCCGGCTCTGATTGTTCACGGCCGATCGGCGATGTCCTGTCCCCTCGTCTCCGGGCTAATCCTGGAGTAGAATGATACTATTATCTCGGCTATGAGCGTGACCTTCGCGCATGTGATCCGACTCCTGCTGGCTGCTCCGGCGTTGATCGTTTCGCTGGCCGGCCCTGCCCAAGGCGCCTCGCAGACGCCCACGCTCGCCGCGTCGGATTCGTCCGCTGAAGAGGAAATCGTCGTGAAGATTCGGGCGCGCTCATTCGAGCCCGCGACGGTCACGCTGCATGCCTTACGACGGACCCGGCTGGTCCTTGTAAACCTGGATGCCGAGCTCCATGCCTTTGTGCCGGGCGAGCTGTTTGCCGGCGTCAATTTGAACATTACCGGAAGCGGCGCACCGGAGTTCGGCGCGGACGGGTTCAAGCGCGTGATTATCCCGTCGAACGGGCGGGCGGAGATCCGTTTCGTGCCTGAGCGCCCGGGCACCTACCCGTACTTCTGCGACATGCCCGGGCATGAGATGAAGGCGACGATTGTGGTTCAGTAGCCATGCGCTACCGTGTTCCTCAGGCGCACCTGTTATCTTCGCTCCCCGTTTTCATCGTGCATTTCGCATGGATCATTAGCGCGGCGCCGGCGATCGCGTCCCCTGCTTCCACCGAAGCCCTGGAACGCGGCCGCGCGATTTACGAAGGGCAATGCGCCTCCTGCCACGGGCCGCAGGGCCGGGGCGACGGCCCGGAAGCACCCTTTCTTTCGCCCCGTCCAGCCAGTTTGATTTCCGCTGGCACCTCCATCAAGACCGACGCCGAGCTACTGGCGGTCATCGTCAAGGGGAAGCCCCGCACCGCCATGCCCGCCTGGAAAGACCGGCTGACAGACGAGCAGCTCCACGAGGTCCTCGCCTATATCCGCTCGCTCGTCCGCTTCCAGCCGAAGCCGTTGACCCCGCCGCCGCCTGATCAAGACCGTCGCTAGTTATCGCCGCCCCCATTCGCAAGCAGCCGTCTGGCGAATCCCCGTCGCGCCGTGCTAGATTGCCGGGCTCATTGACGGCATCGGACGGAACGAGGATGAAGAAGCAAGGAACCGTGGGGCAGCGTATCGGGTGCGTGGCCGTGTGTCGCATCACACTCTTCGCCGCGTTCGTCGTCTTTCTCAACTCGACTTTGGCCTTCACCAACCACGCGCTCGCGGCGCCGGCACAGAAAAAAGCGCCGGCCAAGGCCGGCCAATCGTCGGCCATCATCGCCGCAGCGCAGCGCTATGTCGAGGCGGTGGCCGTGGGGGACCGAGTGGCCGCCGGCCGTCTCGATTTCGCCTGCCAGTACCAGATGACGGGGGCCGGGACGAAACGGCTGACCGCATTCCCGGCCGAAACGCATCCGATCTACGGCGCCTGTTGGAACACGCTCACGGAGACGCACCGCACAGCGGTCGAGCACCGGGACCAGGTGATGGATGTGATCTGGCCCGGCCAGGGAACCCTGGTCTTCTTCACGGAGGACGTGGACCGCTATGCGCCATCCTTCTTTTTCATGGAGCAGCTTGGGCATTCCCCGCCGGGCGGCGGGTTGCGTGCAGAACCGCTGGACAGCCAGCCGATTCCGACCGTTTCGTTCCCCTTCGGCCGGGACGGCAAGATGGCGGGAGCGGCGGCGGCGCTCGTGCGACTGCGCATCACGTACAAGGACCCGTTGCTGTCACCGATCACCTTTGCGCCCGGCTCATACAAATTCATGAGCACGACGAAGCGACCGCGGGTCGCTGTGCGTGCGGTCACCGTGCGGTGTGTCGTGCTGTCCGGACTCCGAAAGCTGGGATTTCCCGGCGACGTCGCTGTGGTCAACCTGCCGGCCGCGCCGTCCACGGCCACGACTGCTGTCGTGCCGTTCTCCACCGAGGCCAGCCGCGGGGAAGCCGATTCCGTGGCGTTCTGGCGTGCGGGGGATGCGTCGGGCACCCTGCTCGCGGCCGTCGCCCGCGCCGCGCTGTTTCCGGATCTTCGCGACCGCGTGTCGATGTTGAACCGCGTGCTGATCGTGGACCCGAACCAGCCCGAGGCCTTGACCCTGCTGTCCAGACACCTCTACCGGGAAATCCTCGCGAACGCCGCGGCGTCCCACAAGATCGCGATCCCCGAGGGCGGGGTGGCCACGCGCTTCCACGAGTTGTACTGGGACATCTATGCCCAGACGACGCGGACCGACCTGTCCCTGGGCATGGAGATGGGGGGATTCGACAAACCGACGCCGGCCGACTATCTGTATCGCATGATTCCGGCCATGGAGCGACTGGCGGAGCTTCAGCCGGGAGACCTGGAAAACCGCTACCACCTGAGCGCCGCCTATCGGTGGAACAACGATCAGCTCGCCGCGATCGCGACGGCCGAAACGCTGGTGCAGGACATCCCCGACACGCGACCGGCGCTGCGCGCGCGAGCCATGCTCGATCTGGCCTGGTCCCGGATCGCCCGCGTGTCCTGGAACCGGACTCTCGACGATCCGCAGATCCAGCGCGCCTACAAGGAGGCGGAGGACGCCTTCAAGCTGACGGATCAACCGCTGGACAAGTTCGTGGGGGCCTACACGATGGCCTACAGCCTGGCCTTCACCCCGAAGCGCGACAACCAGGCCATGCTGCGGCACCTGACGGACGCCCGCGAATGGTACCTGCAGCTTCCCGGCGCCACCCCGGCTTCGTGGCAGTACCTGCTCTCCAACGACACTCTCAAAGGCGTGCTGGCGGCGGATCCGATCTTTGCGCCGCTCATTGCCGCTCAATGAGTGGTCCAGGCTATAGACGATAGGCTACGGGTGGAAGTGGCGCATCGCCGCCAGCTCGCGAAAATACGCCACGAAGGCGCGTATCCCGCCCGAGGCCTGGCCCCAATCGAAGTTCTCGTTCGGGGCATGGTACCCGTGCTCCGGCAGGCTCAGGCCCATGAACAAGATCGGCACATGCCAGGCCTGGACCATGGACTGCACCGCGCCGATGGAGCCGCCCTCGCGCACGAAGGCCGGTTCTTTCCCAAAGCCGGCTCGAAAGCCTACGCGGACCGCGTCCGCGTACGGTCCGCTGACCACACCACGGAATGGCTCCAACATACCTTCGGGCTCGACGCGCACGTCGGGATTCAGGGTCGCGATGTGGCGGCGCAACAGCGCGAAGATCTTCGCGGGCCGTTGATTCGGCACGAGCCGCATCGTCACCTTCAGCTCGCCCGAGCCCGGCACCACCGTTTTCACGCCGGGCCCCGTGTAGCCGCCCACGAGCCCGTGCACCTCGAACGTCGGTGAGGCCCAGATGCGGCGCACCACATCGGCCGCCGCGGTCGCGCGCAGGCTATGAAAGCCGTAGACCTGCTTGAAGCGCGCCACCTGAAAGCCGGAGGCACGAAAGCTCTGCAGCTCCGCTTTCGTCGGCGGCACCACGTCGTCGTAAAAGCCGGGGATCTTCACCTTTCCCGTGTGCGCATCCACGCAGGCGTGGGCGAGCGCGCACAGTTCTGCGAGCGGGTTGCGCGCGGCGCCTCCCGTCAGTCCCGAATGCGCATCCTTCTCCCCGGTGCGCAACGTCAGCCGGGCACCAACCAACCCTCGCAGGCCGGTCGAGGCCGCAGGTCGGTTCCGCGCCACCCAGACCGTGTCGGAGACCAGCACCGAGTCGGGCTTGGTAACGGCTTCCCGGTTCACCAGCGCGGCGGCAAAGTTCGGACTACCGATTTCTTCTTCGAGCTCCCAGAGGAACCGGAGGTTCACCGGCATCCCCGCTTCGACGGCATACTTCGCGGCCAGCAGCGCCGTCAGCGCCGGCCCTTTGTCGTCCGTCGTCCCGCGGCCGTGATAGAGCTCATCTTCCTTGCGGAACGCGAACGGGGCCTGTCGCCACTCCGGCTCCTGCGCCGGCTGCACATCTAGATGGTTATAGATCGTCACCGTCGGATGGTGTGCGCCCGTCGTCCATCCCCCTGAGACCAGCGGATGACCGCCGGTTTCCACGAGTTGCGCCTCCGCGCCCAACTCCTTCAGGAACTCGACCGCCAGGGCCGCGGTCCGCCGCACATCCACGGCGTGCGCGGGATCCATGCTGACGGACGGCAGCTCGACCAACTCGGCCAGCATGCCCTCAAACCGCGGCCGCGCGTGCTGAATATAGCTCGCGATCTTCGGATCAGAGGTGCTCATGCCTGCGCTCCTTCCCCCGTAGTCACGGTGCCATCAATGCAAAGCGCCGCATTATAGCCGGCGCAGTCGGGTGGGACAAAGGAGCCCGAATTGCTTGCTCTCTGCGCGATCTCCTCGTATCCTCGTGCGACACGCACTCTGTGCCCGCGAGTCCACATGAATGAACCTGCCGTCACGCTCACGGACTATGGCCTTGCGTTGGAATGCGCCGTGTTGGTCGTCTTGTTAGTCCAACAAGCCGGAGGGGATGTGGCCCTGCGGAGATGGTTCCAGCTACTGTTCGGCTCATTGGGGCTGGCTGCGTTGGCGGGTGGGACCGTTCACGGGTTCGTGACCGATATGGCATCGCTCCCAGGTCGCCTGCTGTGGGCTCTCACACTGCTGGCCATCGGTCTGACGGCCCTCGCCGCCTGGGCTGTCGGCGCTCACTTTTTAGATTCGCCTCGAGTCAGACAGGTGATCATGTCCGCCGCAATTCTCTCGTTCGTGGCGTATGCGGTCATCGCCTTGCTGGTCATCCAGGCCTTCTGGGTCGCGATTGCCTACTACTTGCCCGCAGCGATGTTCCTGCTGGTGATGCTCACACGCGCCTATGTTCGCTTCCCGGATCGAGCGCTCGTCATGGGCATCATTGGCCTGTTGCTCACGATCGTCGCCGCTGGAATCCAGCGGGCCGGGATTCCGCTTTA
>Ga0073934_10001882_pt1 | contig 47218 bp, 39 predicted proteins | sample LarsenN4metaG_FD_76834 | JGI IMG/M metagenome (GOLD analysis project Ga0073934, IMG submission 76834) | Hot spring sediment bacterial and archeal communities from British Columbia, Canada, to study Microbial Dark Matter (Phase II) - Larsen... ...
TACGTGATGGCATTGGCGGCGGTGCTGGACGGGACGTACTTTACTGATTCGCATATTCCTGAGCCCACGAGTTTGAGCTTGCTGGGGTTGGGTGCGGCGGGGTTGCTGCTGCGGCGGCGGAAGTAAGAGAGCCGAGCGGCTCCGCCGCCGGTTGACTGCGAAGACAGCTCGACCAAATAACCAAAAGGGCCGCACGATTCACATCGTGCGGCCCTTTTCACTTCTGTTCTATGTCTTGCGTTCTAAGTGTCTATGCACACGCATCGCCGCGCAGCCGTTTCGCCGACGCGTTCAAACACGCATCCTCACCGCACGCCGCCGCCTGCCCCTGCGCACCGATCTTCGCCACCTGCGCCGGCGTGCAACCCTTCTCCGTCGCCGGACGATGCAGCGGCAACCCATACCCGTTCCGCAGATTCGCGCGGTGCTCCAAAATCTCATCCATAATCTTCGCGCTGCCTACCGCCGGCGGATGATTCTTCACCGCATCCTTAAACATGCTGTACGCAACTTCGCTCGCCACCACGCTGTCGCGCGGCGTCGGAAATCCCAAATTCCTCCCCGCAATCAGCGACCGCGCAAACACATCCACCATCACATCGAGCTTCTTGTCGTTAAACGGCGCCGTCTTCACGATCGTCTTGTCCACACCGTGCACTTCAATGCTCGCATCCTTGAAGTTGTGCCGCATGCGGGCGATGCCCTTCGTGCCGATGCAATCAACATAACAGTTGTGAGTCTTATCCTTCGCCAATTGCCCGTACACAAAGCCCTGCGTAATGTCGAACACCACGCCGTTCTTAAAGTTGCCGTGCACCTGCACCCACCACGGATCCTTGTAATTCCACATCCGCACGCCCTGCGCGTGATACCGTTCATACTCGCTATTTGCATACCACCGCGCCACATCCACGTAGTGCATGCCGCAGTCATGAAACGCCGGCCCCTCCGGCTCGTGGCCTTCGCTCGGCATGTGCCCCGGCGTCATGTGACACACCCGCACAATCGCCAACTCCCCAATCAACCCATCCGCGATGTGCCGCTGAATTTCCTTGTGATACCACGCATTGCGATTGAACAGATTGACCGCCACTAGCAGGCCGCTCTTCTCAATCTCCTCCACCAGCGCCCATTCTGTCTTCACGTCCGCGGCAATCGGCTTCTCGGCAATCACGTGCTTCTTTGCCGCCATCGCCTTCTTGATCTGCCCCGGCCGCGCATCGGCCAGCGTGTACAACCCCACCACATCAATCGTCTTGTCCGCAAAAATGTCGTCCGGATTGTCCGTGATCTTGGCGCCCGGGCACATGGCCTTCGCCTCTTCCCGCGCTACCGGGTGCACATCACAAATGGCCGCCACTTCCCATGCCGGGTTCGCCAGCATGGCCGCCACAAAACCCCGCCCCATCCGTCCGAAGCCAATCACACCGCAGCGAATCCGCCGAGTCATGTTCAGCCTTTGCATAAAAAAAGCCCGGCACGAGCCGCCTACGCGCAGCCGCCGCCTGGCCAATTCAGCCCCATACGCTATCTCAAACCGACCGCCAATTGCAAATCATCGCAGTTCGGGAAATAGTTCACCCGGCTTCCCTTCCTTGCCCGGCTTCGTATTCTTCTTCGTCGTATCCTTGATCGGATTCACATCCGCCACCGGCGTCACCGGCGTCGGTGCCGGCGGCTTGATCAACACGCCCGCCTCACTCTTCAGCACTTCCTGCACCGTCGGCCGCAGCGACGCATCCAGCGCCACCGCTCGATTCAGCGCCCCCGTCGCCTGTTCCTTCGCATTCATGTCCCAGCCAAACTTGCCCAGCGCCAACCACTCTTGCGGATTCGTTTTATCAATCAACCGCGAGCGCAACGTAAACGCACTCGACCCCGTCAAATTCTTCCACAGCAACCGCTGCGACTCTTTCCCGTTGTGCACCACCAACTCATCCGCCGTAAACTCCAGCAGATGCCCCTTCACCACCTGCCCGTTCTCGCGCAGGTAAACTTCCGTATAAACCGTCTTCGGCAAATTCGGGTTCGTGGTCTTGAGCGTCAGGTCTGGTGCCGTGGCCGTTGTGGCCGGCGTCGTTGCAGGCGCAGTGGTCGGTAGCGGCGGCGTGCCAAACGCCAACCCAATCACCACGCCCCCCACCACCATCACGCCTGCCTGCCAAAAGCGATTCATAATACTGTTGTTTCGTCCAAAGAATCGCACCAATTTACCGCAAAGCACGCCGCGAACAAAACGTGCAGCGTTATCGGCCCGCGGTCACTCGAACTTCGCCAGATACGCCACACCCAGCACCACGATCACCATCAGCCCAATGGCGATGGCAAACGCGCACTGCAACCCGCCACGCATCGCGCCTTTGCTCCGCTCGATGCGCACCTGCGCGATAGTACCCAGCACCAGTCCCATCACCGGCCCCAGCCACACCACCCACCCAAGCGCGTTCTCCGCCACACCGACCCATGTCGGCGGTTGAATCTCACCGAAAAGCACAAACAACATGATCTTTGAAAGCACCGCCCACATCGGCGCCAGCGCCAAGAACAACGCCAACCCCGCCAACCGCGAACGCCGCACCCGCGGCTTCACGGGTTGATATTCCAATGTCGGCGGTAAACCTTTCTCGTCTGTATTCATCTTCCCGATACCCGTGATCCGTTTCACCGTGCGCGGTATTGGCGTTTTACTGCAAGTAACCACCCCAACCCGTCACCATCAGAAGAATAGACACAACCAGCCCAAGCAGGCCAATCGCGATGACAATTGAGCATAGGGTCGCACCGATCAAGCTACCGGCAGAACGGGCGATCTGCACGCGCGCAACAATTGCCAATATCAGGCCAGTTATGGAACTGCTGCACATAACGAACTGCCCGACGGCCTCGATCGCACCAATATCTGTTTTCACCCCCGCATTGAACGAGAAACCTACAACAAAACTAACCAGCCCCGTGAGCACGCACGGCAGGAAGAACACTGCCGCCGCCGCAATCGCCAATGGCGCCATGCGGGGCGTGGGCGCTCGGTACTCCGACGGATACTCAACCACCGGCGGGATGTTGTGATCTGTGTTCATCGCTTCGCATCCGCTTAGGGCCCCGGGCTTCCGCCGCGCGGCTCATACTACTACGTCACTTCACCCGCCCGCGCGCCTCAGAAACTCCGCCTCATCAATCACCTCCACCCCCAGCTTCTTCGCCTTCTCCAGTTTGCTGCCCGCCTCGTCGCCCGCCACCAGAAAACTCGTGTTCTTCGAAACCGAATCCGTGCTCTTCCCGCCCAAACTCTCGATCTTCTTCTTAATCTCATCACGCTTCAGCGCCTTGAGCGTCCCCGTCACCACAATCGTCTTCCCCGCAAACGGCTGCGGTCCCGTCCGCTCCACCCGTGGCTCATCTGCCTTCACGCCCAGCGCCACCAGATCATCCAGCAGCTTCGCCCCACTCGCGCTATGCAGAAAATCATGCAGGCTCTTCGCCACCACTTCGCCGATGTCCGGCAGCGCATCAATCTCCTCCACGCTCGCCGCGCGCAACTTCTCCAGCGTGCCAAAATGCTCCGCCACGATCGCCGCCGTGCGATTGCCCACATGCAGAATCCCCAAACCCGCCAGCAGCCGCGACAACCCCCGCCCCTTCGATCCGGCAATCCCCTCCAGCACGTTCTGCGCCGCCTTGCTCGGGTTCGACTCCCCCGTCGTCGTCGCGCGCTTCAGCGCATCCACCACCTGCTCATGCGTCAGCCGGTACAAATCCGCCAGCGACGTCACATGCCCCTTCTCCAGCAGCTTCTCAATCAGCTTCTCGCCCAGTTCATTGATGTCCATCTGGTTGCGGCCCGCAAAATACCGCAGCCGTTCCGCCAACTGCGCCGGGCAACTCGCATTCCTGCAACTCGTGAAGCCCCCCTCGTGCTCCAACTCCTTGCTCCCGCAACTCGGGCATTCCTTCGGCCGCTCGATCACCTCCGCATGCTTCGGCCGCTTTTCCGTCACCGCCCCCACCACGTACGGAATAATCTCCCCCGCCTTCTCCACCAGCACCCGATCATGCAACCGCAAGTCCTTCCGCGCAATCTCATCATAATTGTGCAAACTCGCCCGGTAGACATTCGTCCCGCTGATAAACACCGGCGGCTCAAACTCCCCCACCGGCGTGATCTTGCCGCTCTTGCCCACCTGAAATACCACCCGCGCCAGCTCCGTCTCGGCCTGCTCCGGCTGATACTTGTACGCAATGCACCACCGCGGCGCCTTACTCGTCACGCCCAGCATCCCCCGCTGCTCAAAATCATCGACCTTGATCACCACGCCGTCCGTGTCGTACGGCAACCCCTTTCGCACTTCCGCAAACTTGTGCAGAAACGCGATCACTTCATCCACATCCTTGCACTGCACAAAGTGCTCGCTCGTCTTGAACCCCAGCGCCCCCAGCAAGCACTGCCACGCCGTGTAAGAATCCACCTCAACGCCCGCAATCTCCCCATTCCCGTGCGGAATAAAATCCAGCTTCCGGCTCGCCACCACCTTCGGGTCAAGCTGTTTCAGCGTCCCCGCCGCCGTGTTCCGCGGGTTCGCATAAGGCTCCTCCCCCGCCTCCTCCTGCGCCGCATTAATCTTCGCAAACTGCGCCCGCGCAATAAAAACCTCGCCCCGCACCTCCAGTACCGAGTGCTGAGTACCGAGTGCTGAGTCGGCATCGAACAAAGCGCCTTCTGGCTTCTGGCTTCTGGCTTCTGGCTTCTTCAGCACCAGCGGTATATTCCGAATCGTCTTCGCATTGTGCGTTACATCATCCCCCACCGTCCCATTCCCGCGCGTCGCCGCAGTCTTCAGCACCCCATCCTCATACCGCAAGCTCAAACTCACACCATCAATCTTCGGCTCGCACGTGTACGAATACTTCCGCCCCTCCAGCAGCTTCTTCACGCGCTCATCAAAGTCCCGCACCTCCGCCTCGCTGTACGTGTTGTCGATCGACATCATCCGCACCGCGTGCGTCACCTGCGTAAACGCCTCGATCGGCGCCCCGCCCACGCGCTGGCTCGGCGAGTCCGGCGTCAACAACTCCGGATGCGCCGTCTCCAGCTCCACCAGCCGCCGCATCAGCTTGTCATAATCCTGGTCCGAGATCTCCGGCCGCGCCTGCACGTAATACAAATCATCGTGCCGCCGAATCTCGCTGCGCAGTTTCTCAATTTCCATTGCCGGTGTAGTCGTCTTGCTCATGCCCCGATTTTAACCGCCCCTCACGGGATGGTCATGCCATCAGCATCATTCACATCCGAGGTTTGCGCCGCCTGCACTACCGTCGCCCCGGTCGGAAAATACTGCCGCACATCCCGGGCCGCCGCCTGGTCCTGCGTCTCCGCATGGCCATCAAAAAACAGCGCGTTCAGCTTCCCCTGGTGCCGAAAGCCGAACTTCAACGTCGCCGCCGTCGGCACGCCCGCCACCGCCCGGTACGGACTCCCATTGATGTCCGACAACGCCGGGCCGAAGTCCATGTAGTTGCCCCCGCGAACCTGCGACCACGGCTTGTGAAACTGCACCTGGTCGTTCATCGTGTGATTCACAAACCGCGTCCCATCCAACGCAAACACCTTCGCCGCCGGCGAACCCACCTGGCTCAACCGAAACCGATACCCCCGCGGCAACGCCACCAGCGCCTGCACATCCGCCGGTTGAAACAACGTCCCCGCCGGCGCCTCGTCCGCCCGGTACACATGAAAATTGAACACCGCCACGTAGCTCGCGATCTGCATGTTCGTCGGGTCATCGATCCCCACGCCCGGGTTCGGCCCGGCCCCGTCATAGCGATAGTCGGTGTTCGGACAGCGCAGCCGGTGATTGTTGAGCGCATAAATCCGCGCGATCCGATCGTCCGGCAAACTCAGCGGCTGCCCCACGATCGGGCTCATCCAGTCCGTGTTAAACGTCGGCTCCGTCCGCTCATTCCGAAACACATACGCCGTCGTCAACCGCGTGATCTCCGCCCCCGTCGTGTTCGGCCCCGGAAAATAGTCGGGGTATTCACTCTGGTACGCCTGCAAACCCAGCCCCGCGCCCCGCAGATAGCCCAGGCAGACCGCGGTCTTCGCACGTTGTCGGGCGCCGGCCAACGCCGGTATCAGAATCGCCGCCAGCAGCGCGATGATCGCCACCACCACCAGCAACTCCAGGAGTGTGAACGCCCCCCGCGCACTGTCTCGCATAACGCCCGTATGCCCTTCCCAAACACCGCCACGCGATTCTAGTCGCTTCGCCCCACCCCACCAATAACCCGTCCGTGCCATCAGCGCAGTGCAATTTTGGATTTTGAGTTTCGCGTTTTGAGTTTTGCGTTTTCGCCTACAACCACCACCGGAACGACCACGCCAGCGAATTCACAAACCGTTGCCACCGCCCGATGCTCTTCGCCTTGGCCAGCGTGATCCGCTCGCTCTGTTCCACCTCATTGTGAATGATCCGGTTGATGATCGTCGCAAACGCCGTCGAACGGATCACCGCCAGAAACTCAAGGTTCACATACAGCGACCGCGGGTCCATGTTGCACGACCCCACGACCGTGTATTGGTCATCCACCACCATCACCTTCGAATGCAGCATCCGGTGCTTGCGTTCATAAATGCGCAACCCCCGCCGCAACAATTTCTCATACAGATAATTTGATGCCCGCTGCACCAGCGCCACATCCGACTTCCCCGGCACCACGATGCGCACGCGCACGCGCCGCTTGCGCGCGGCCAGCAATCCCCGCAGCACCGATCCCACCGGTATGAAATACGCCATCGAGATGTTCACGCTGAACCGCGCACTCTTCAGCAACCGCGTGAATACCCGCTTCGCGCGCGAATACTTAAAACCTGGACCCGAATCGAAAAAGCGTATGCTCTCCGCCGTCGCCGTCGGCAGCGTCCAATCATCGTCCGGCTTGCGCATCCGCCGCCCCGCTCCCACCGGCGCCGCATGAATCGCCCGCCGGTACGCCCGCGAACGCCGCGCCACCTTTTCCCCGTGCGCCCTCCGCCAGCTCCGCTCAAAACTCTCGGCCACCTCATCCACCTGCGGCCCGCTCATGCGCACGTGCACGTCCCGCCAGCCCGATGAGCTCGGCTTGTCCTCCGCCTTCTGCTGCCCCACCGTCTCCACGTTATCAATAATGTTCATCCCGCCGAAGTACGCCACCCGCTCATCCACCACCAGCAGCTTGCGATGATTCCGCCGATTCAGCAGCGCCAACGGCTTGAGCTTGCGCAAAATCTCAAACAGCGAATGAAAACAGTGCAGCTTTACCCCAGCCTTTTCCAACTCCGCAAAAAATCCCGCCGGCGTCGTGTTCGACCCCAGCGCATCATAAAGCACGCGCACGTCCACGCCCGCCCGCGCCCGCTCTATCAGTGCCTCAGCAATCGCCCGGCCCCCGTCATCATTGAAAAAAATGTACGTCTCCAGCCACACCCGGCTCTGCGCGGCCTGGATGTCCTTCACCATGTCCGCAAACAGCGGCGGCGATTCCACATACACCCGCAACTCGTGCCCTGCCGCACGCACATCGTGCGGAGCATCCGCTGGCGGCAACCCCGCCTCCGCCTGCCCCCCCTGCAACGTTGTTCCTGCAAGCTGCGTCATACCTCAGTTTCTCCACCAACAAAAGTCTAGGCGCTCTAACCCAGCTTGGGAAGAACTTAACACGCCCACACTAGCAGTTACGCCGCCAGCCGCCATAGAATTTCGACATGCTGATGCGCGCCCAACCGCTCCCGTTTGAAGCCTTCCTCTTCCGTGGCCGCGCGCGCCCGTTCACCTCACCCAACCTCATCCGTCCGCTGCTTGACGGCGGCGCTCACCAGGACTGGACCATCACCCGCGACGGCCGGCCTATCCCCTTCAAGATTCTGCGCAGCTCGCTTACCCCCAAGAAGCCGCTCATCCTCCTCCACGGCATGGGCCTCACGATCGCCACCTTCCATGGCATCGCGCCTTACCTGCTCAACACCCACGACCTCATTCTGCCTGATTACTCCTCCATGTCCGTTCCCACAGCTTTCCCCACCGAGCACTTCTCGCCGCGGCTTATGCTTAAGGCCGTCTTTGCGATCGCCGATGCCCTCAACCTCCCCACCTTCGACCTCGGCGGCAACTCCCTCGGCGGCGGCATGGCCCTCCTCGCCGCCATCGAACAACCCCGCCGCATCGGCCGGCTCGTGCTCTTTGCCCCGGCGTGCTACCCCCAAGAACTCCCCCGCATGTACAAGCTCGCCCGCATCCCTCTCTTCGGCGAACTCATGATGACCCTCTCCCCCGCGGCCCGTTTCGTCGGCGGCGTCGAGCACATCGGCTTCGTCGACAAGTCCCGCTTTCCGCTGCACCTCAAAGAGCATTACCTGGCCACGCTCGAACGCCGCGCCGCGCGTTTCCGGCTGATGCAGATGATCCGTCATCTTCCCGACGGCCCGCGCGACTACAACAATGCCGAGCACGTCCGCCATCTCCGCAAGATCGACCAGCCCGCCCTGATTGTCTGGGGCAACAAAGACCCGCTGCTCGTCCCCGACAGCGGCCCCCGCCTGGCCCGCGATCTGCCCCGCGCCACCTACGCCACGTTTGATGACCTCGCCCATCTCCCCCATGATGAAGCCCCCGAACGCATCGGCCCCCTCACCGCCGACTTCCTCAATAACGTTCCAAAGGCCCTCACCGCCGCGCGGGTGTGATGGCGGCAGGGCGCGGTGCGCTTGGTGGCGTGGCGCTGCGTTTGGCGGGTCTGGCGAGGTGACCCGCGTTTTTGGGGGTGAAAATCGGGGGTAAGGCTGGTTTTGGCTTGGTGGGCTTGGGGTTTTTTGGGGCGGGGTGTTGGTTTTGGCATGGCTGGTGGCGTGGCGCGACGGCAGTTTTCAACCGCGAAGGCGCGAGGGCGCGAAGCGAAAACACTGTAAAGACGGGGGAAAATGACGTAGGGGAGTTTCGGAGTGTCGGGGTATTGGAGTAATCGCCCATGCGCGCAAAACGTGTCAAGAGAAAAATGGAACATATGTTAGGTTTTTTATAAATCAAGGGCGCAGGCGAAGTTGCGAGGGATATGGCCAGAAGTGGCGGGCGAAATGTTTGCGTTATGGCGCAGGGGTTTTGCTGGTCGGGCCGGGCGCCATGTTTCTAACGGGCGACGATACGATTGTCCATCGCAACAAATATCTCCTCGCCCGTTAGAAACATGCCCTCGCACCACGACGCTCCAAAGCGGACACAAGTCGTGTTCACATGCTTCTGTCGCGAACTGCGCGACAGAAGCATGGCACCCGGCGCGGCAGAACAATGCCCACCGGCGTCCCCTCTTCATGGTCCCTTGCGGATAGCGTAGGCCGTCTTTGTTGAGCTAACTTTCACCCCTCCTTGTATGCCGAGAGATTCGCGCCGGTGATGAAGTTGCAGTTCAGCCTGGTAAGTTCGCCATCCCCGAAGTCAATGATCAATTCATCAAATGGAGAACCAACAAGCAGTTGCACTACCCTTCCCTTGCCCAAGGTAGAATGGTAAACCATTTGGCCTCGCCGGAAACCCCGCAGCATCTCCACTGGTTGCTTCGAATCAACAGAGGCCGCGGGCAAGGAATGCTTTTGGCGATAGCATCGAAGAAAGTCGCCCAAACGTGTAAGGGTTTCGGTGTCAGTCTCGGTTATGTGAAACACTTCGCGATCTTCCCAAACGACATTGACTCCGAGTGCTTCGGATAGATGGTCTCTAAAATGCTGGACGAAGAAATCGCCAAAATTCTCCAAGTCTGAGGGGGGAATCGAGTTGAACCTCACAACCATTCTACCGTCATCCATCACTTGCACATGCGGGCCACCAAGAACGTCAAAGCCCGAATTGGACAGCGACACTTCCTTCATTGCACTTGCTCCAAAGCAGTTTAGGATGCCGGGTGCCATGTTTCTAACGGGCGACGATACGATTGTCCATCGCAACAAATATCTCCTCGCCCGTTAGAAACATGCCCTCGCATCACGACGCTCCAAAGCGGACACAAGTCGTGTTCACATGCTTCTGTCGCGAACTGCGCGACAGAAGCATGGCAACCGGCTATTCGGGCAAATCTGCGTGGAGGTCCGCAACCAATTGCCGTATGTCAGCCCAGGCGGGCGAGTCGAGGATGACCGTTTGAGACTTTCCAGTAGTCCACTTCATTGTGACTGCAAGAATGCTGACCGCTTCCGTGATTGAACATCCGGACTTTCTCAGAAAAGCAGCTATATCGTCAAAGCTCGCGCCAGTGCGTGCCATCTCCGCAACAGCCGTCGCGACTTCCGTCTTCTTTTCTACGTCCATTTAACAACTCCGGTGATGGGCCGGGTGCCGTGCTTCTAACGGGCGACCGCGCGATTGTCCATCGCGAGGAAGCTTTCCTCGCCCGTTAGAAGCATGCCTTCGCAACAAGACTATCCAAGTATAATGTACCAAGTCTTACACACATGCTTCTGTCGCGAATTGCGCGACAGAAGCACGACACCCGGCACCTGGTGCCCGCGGCTAGGCCCGGTGGCGTGACCCTTCTGGCCTGGTCGGGCAAAACTCCCCCAATGGACGAGGCCCATGATGGAATATGTTGCGAAAATTTCCGAGCTGACGATTCTCGTCAGAACCCAAAGCGAAACCACGCAGAAACATATCGAGCACCTGGGTGGCGAACCAACGGCCGATCCGCAGATTTGGCGCATTTATGCGAGAACGGAGATTGAGCAAGCAAAACAACTTGAGTCGCTTCGTGACCATGGCTTGGCTTTCGGGGGCGGATGGGGGTGGGAACCAGCAGGCGTCGTTGAATGGCTCCGATCTCGGGGCTTATTTCATGGGCCGTTTGAAGAGGTCGTCTGGCTCGGCGATGGAAAGACCAGTCGGACAGTTCATCCCGAATGAACCTGCACCGCATTCATCATTCGTCCGTCGTCACCCCCCTTCCCGCGCATTGCGTAGTCCCTTTGCGCCCCCCTATAATCCCCGGCTTGGTCCCTCGGAGCATTTTTGCATGATTGCTGATTTTTCCATGCCCCTCGCCGTCGCCACCGGCCGCGGGCAGGTTGCGGAATGGGCCGTCCTCGGCATCCTCTTCCTTATCGCCCTTGGCTTTGCCATCGGCAACGTCGTCGTGTCGCACCTGCTTGGCCCCAAGCGCAAGGGCGCGGTCAAAGACAACCCCTACGAATCCGGCGTCAACCCCATCGGCGATACCCGCCGCCGCTTTAACGTCCGCTTCTACCTCGTGGCCATGATCTTCCTCGTGTTTGAAGTCGAAGTGCTGTTCCTGCTGCCGTGGATCACCACGCTGCCGCTCTACCAGGAGCTCGGCATGCCGGCGGTCATGCCGTACGGCACGTTCTTCGCCATCGGCGTCGTCTTCATTGCCGTCATCATCCTCGGCTTCATCTATGACTGGGGCAAGGGCGTTCTGGAATGGGATTAAACCCCACGCGCCCGTCGCGCCTATGATTGGTCGTTCTGCCAACTGATTTCTCGGTGCTTAAAAATGATCGAACCCACAGCACTACCGGACAATATTCTCACGCTCAACCTGAAGAAGGTTGTGAACTGGTGCCGCCGCTCCAGCGTGTGGCCGATGCCGTTCGCCACCGCGTGCTGCGGTATCGAACTCATGGCCACCGCCTCCAGCCGCTACGACCTCGCCCGCTTTGGCGCGGAAGTCATGCGCTTCAGCCCGCGCCAGGCCGACCTCATGATCGTCGCCGGCCGCGTCGGCATCAAAATGATGCCCGTCCTCCAGCGCATCTACATGCAGATGGCCGAGCCCAAGTGGGTCATCTCCATGGGCGCCTGTGCCTCCACCGGCGGCGTCTTTGACAACTACGCCACGGTCCAGGGCATCGACCAGTTCATCCCGGTCGACGTCTACGTTCCCGGCTGCCCGCCGCGGCCCGAAACCCTCATGGAAGGCATCATGGCCATCCAACGCATCATCGACGAGCACGGCCTCCCCGACGCGGGCAAACGCCGCCCCCTGCAAATCTCCGTCGAACCGACGTACCGCCCGAGCGCCCAACCGCAAATCGAACTCGGCGCCAACATGCAGCGCTCCCTCGGCAACAAAGAAACCCAACACCCCGTCCTCAGCGGCTTCATGGGCAACTGATACAAAGCTGCAATGTGAAAACCAAAGGCCCCGGGCTTCCGCCGCGGGGCTTTTTTGTTTTTGCAGGTTGACACCATAATAGTTACAATTGTAATCATTATGGTTACAAGCACCGTCAGCCCCCTCGCCGACTTTCTCTTTGGCCGAACGCGCCAAAGCGTACTCGCTTTGTTCTTCACCCATCCCAATGAGCGGTTTCATCTCCGACAGGTGCAGCGGCTCACCGGTTGCGGCACTGGACCGGTCCAGCGCGAACTCGCGGCTCAACTTGCCGCGGGCCTGCTCATCCGGCAGCGCGAGGGCGTGCAGACTTATTACGCGCTCAACGCCAACATCCCGGCCTTTGCGGAGTTCCGCGCGTTGGTCCTCAAAACAGCCGGCGCACCGGCGATCGTCAATGCGGCACTCGCGCCGCTTACCGGGCAGATTGTGGCAGCGTGCATTTTCGGATCGATGGCGGCCGATCGACTGCAAGGCCAGAGCGACATTGACTTGCTGCTGGTTTCCGATACGCTCGATTTGCCGCGGCTGGTGGAGGTATTGGCGCCTGCGCAGAAGACACTCGGCCGCGAGATAAACCCCGTGCTGTACACCCGCAAAGAATTTGATCAGAAGCGCCGGACGAAGGCATTTCTCCAACGTGTGCTCGCCGGTCCGCGCATCCACCTGCTGGGCGACCCGCATGTCTTTGAATGAATGGCTCAAGTTCGGCTGGTTGATCGCCTACACACCCGTGGCAGGCGAGATTGACGAGTTACTGGAGGTTGCGCGCCGCGACATTCACGATGCACAAACGCGCGGCCTCAGCGATGATTGGCGATTCAATATTGCCTACAATGCCGCGCTTCAACTCGCCCGCGCGCTGCTGCTGTCCAGTGGGTACCAAATTCCAAAGGGCGACTCCCATCACTACCGCGCGATCGATTCGCTTAAATTCACCGCGAGTTTCACCGACGGCGACATTACGTTGTTTCAAACCTTTCGAAAGAAGCGGTCCGTCGGCGTTTACGAGACTGTTGGCGCCATCTCCGCTGCCGACGCCCGCAACATGCTCGAACTGGCCACACGCCTGAACATCCACGTGCGCACACAACTCAAGAAGCCGCAGTGATCTTGCAGGGAACTAATAGCCCCGGGCTTCCGCCGCGGGGCTTTTTTGTTTTTGCGGTGGTCTGCGTGGTTGAGAAGGTTACTTCACTTCGAGCACGCCGGATTTGTCCGCCACATCATCCAGCCGCTTCGCGCTTACTTCGATGATGCCGTCGGCGTTCAGGCGCAACGCGTGGCGGGCTAGTGGTTTCTCGGCCGGGCCCTTGGTGACGTTGCCTTGAATGTCATACTCCGCATTGTGACACGGGCACTGCATCACGCCCTTCTTGCGGCGCAGCGGGTTGACGGCGCAGGCCTTGTGCGTGCACTTGTTGTTGAGGGCATAGATCTCATTCGCCTGCCGCGCCAAAAATATCGGCTGCCCCTCGACGCGCTGAAAACCGCCATCGGCCAGGTCCGTCGGCTTCACGGTTTTCACCCATTCCCCATCATTGGCCAATACTGTTGGCTCAACGCCCAACATGCCCTGCAGCACCGGCAAGCTCATGCCCGCGATCACACCACCGACCACTTCACGCCGCGTCACGCCCATACGTGCTTATCCTTCCAAGTCCTTCTGCTTCACCCATTCGACATCCGCGATGCCATCAAGTTTGTTCGCCCAGCGCGCCAGCGTGAAGAGCAGATCGCTCATGCGGTTCACGTAGATCAGTGCTTGCGTCCCCACATCCTCATGATTCATCAGCGTGACCAGGTGGCGCTCGGCACGCCGGCAGACGGTGCGGGCCACGTGCAGTTGGCTCGCGGTCATGCCGCCGCCGGGCAGGATGAACACACGCAGCGGCTCGATCTGCTCGGTCGCGGCGTCGATTTGCTTTTCAAGATACCGCACGTGGGCTTCGCTGATGCGTTTGACCTTTGCGGCGTTGGGGGCGTTGAGCGGCGTGGCCAGGTCGGCGCCAAGATCAAACAGCTGGTGCTGCAATGTGGCCAGCAAACTCTTCAACGCCTCATGCCGGCAGCTGGCCATGGCGACGCCAAGGACGCTGTTGAGCTCATCGAGCGTGCCATAGGTTTCGATGCGCAGGTCGTCTTTCTGGACGCGGCTGCCGTCGAAGAGGGCGGTTTTGCCGTCATCGCCGAAACGTGTATAGATTTTCATGGTCGCTTCCGTGCTCGGGGCCAACAGTGTCTGGGTCGATTCGAGTGTATGATAGCCGCACTATGACCGCAAAGCGTCACACGCTTCTCTTCGGCGGGTCGTTTGATCCGATCCATCGCGGGCACCTGCAAACGGCAGCGGCCGCGCTGGCGGAGGTGCGTGCGGATCGCCTGCTTTTTATCCCGGCGCATCTGTCGCCGCATAAGGCCGCAACCGCGGCATCGTTTGATCACCGGCTGGCGATGATTCGGCTGGCGATTGGTGATCAGCCGGCGCTGGCGGTCTCGGATATTGAACGGCTGCGGCCGCCGCCGAGTTACACGATTGATACGGTGGCGGCGTTGCAGGGGCAGTTTCCGGGGGATCGGTTTACGCTGCTGATGGGGGCGGACCAGTTGCCGAAGCTGCACACGTGGCATCGGGTGGGCGAGTTGCTGGGCCTGATCGACGTGGCGATTCTGCCGCGGCCGGGGGTTGATGCGGACGAGGCCGCGCGGCAGACCGCCTTCGATGGAGCGACGATCGCGCGGCTTCGCGCGGCGATTCTCCACACGCCGCTGGTGGACATTGCGAGCACCACCATCCGCCAGCGTCTGGCCACGGGTCAACCCACGGCAGATCTCCTCCCACCCGCCGTCGCCCAATACATCACTACGCACAACCTCTACCGCCCAGTATCCAACACCCAATAACCCCGTCCCCGAGTCCTTTCACCATTCACTCTTCACCATTCGTCATTCCCTCCCGCCCGATAATTCTTTGTTTTCCAATACTGAAACCGCCAAATCGCGCCCCCCTTATCACAGCAACGCACCGCGTCGATATCTCTGGCACCAACGCGCGAGGTTCGCTTGCGCGGGGGCGGGGGGGGCCGCGCTGCCGTCGGGTGGATGGGCAGCGCCGTTGCGGAGGTTTCATGAAGTCCAAGTGCCCGGCCTGCGCCAGGCCCACGTCGGTCCCGTCTGACCTGCTCGATTTTCTCGTTCGCTGCGACTACTGCGGCGCCATCCTCCGCGCGAAGGTCAAAACCGGCCCCGCCGCCGATGCGCCCGACCAACTAATCCTGCAGGCCCTGCCCGTTGGCCGGTTGGCCGATGCCATCCCGATCGTCCGCGTCAGCGTGGTTGATCTGCTCACGCGTGCCGGTCCGGTTGTTCCCTCGGAACCGACGTTCCACAAGCTGCCCGCGCCGACCGCCGTTGTGCAGGCGCAGCAGCACGCTGCGGCGGGCAGTGCCACCGCAGTACTCGAAGCTGAACCCGAAGCCACCTCACTCACGGAAGAACCCATGCCCCAAAATGACCCGCTCGCCACGCTCGCCTCGCAGAACGCCGCACGCGCTTCCCGCGCCAAGGCCTTCCAACGCGCCAAACTGAAATCCTCACACTTCGCCCTCGGCCTCGTCAGCGCCGTCACACTCGTCCTGCTCCTCACCATCGGCGGCGGCCTGGTCTTCGCCTACAGCCGCGGCGCCTTCAAACCACGCCACGCCCACGCCCAACCCGTCGACCAGCCCACCCAACAACCCACCTCCGACGGCCAGCTCTTCGAAGAAACAAAAATCAAATAACGCCCGCCACGCGAGTTTCTAAGAAATCTCTGTGCAACCTCTGCGTCTCTGTGCCTCTGTGGTTAGCCTGAACCGCGCTCACTTCAGCTGCATCTTCACGCCTTCTTCGCGCCATTTGCGGATCAGCACATTCAGATCGTCCAGCGTGCTCTGCAGGCTCTTGGTCAGATCGACCAGCCCCTCGTACAGCCGCGGGTCGTTCACCAGTTTGCCTGCCGTGCCCTGGCCCTTGGCGATCGCGTTCGTCGTCTTCTCGATCGACTCGAGCACCGCGACGAGTCGCTCGGTGATCTTGATGATCTGCCGCTCCGTGGTGGCGATCGAAGTCTGGGCCTGCGCCGCGGCATCGCCGATCTTCTTGCCGGTCTCACCCAGCGTGGTGTTGGCGGTACCGACAGTCGTCTCGATGGTCTTGAGCGTGATCTTGAGCTGTTCCGACGAGGCGGCAAGGTTCGCCACGATCTGCCGCACCTGCCCCTTCATTTCCTTGTCGGTCAGCAGTTCCTCAAGACTCGCCACGGTGCGATTGAGCCGCACGACCATCGTGGAAATGTTTTCCTTCGGGGCCTTCGGGTCGTTGGGATCGGCCTTGGCGAGTTCTTCGGGCGTGTTGTACTTGAGCAGCACGTGCAGGTCCTTGGCCACGACGGACAATTCATCCGCCAGGGCGGCAATCTTCACGGACAAGTTTTGAATGCCATCCACGACTTCGCGCGGGATCAACCCCGAGTCGGCGAGCTCGGCCTTCACGCGGGCGCTGCCATCCGTCGCCAGCGCCGGGCCGCGGCCATCGGTGGCGTGCAGCGAGACGTAGCTCGTGCCGATCGTCTGTTTGCCCAGCACGGCCTTCGCCGAACTCGGTATCACCACGCCGGCGTTGATGCGCACGTACACTTCCGACCGCAACGCGCCGGTCTTCGGGTCGGTCACCAGTTGCACGTCCGTCACCTGGCCGATGTTGACGCCATTGAGATCCACCTTCGTGCCGCTCTGCGCGCCGTTGGCGTTGGCCGATTCGATCGTCACGTTGTAGGGCAGCCCCTTGGCGAACATGGGCCAGCGCCCGAGCAGCAAAATGCCGTACATCAGCACCGCCAGCCCCGCCAGCATCGTCAATCCCACCGCCGTGTTCCGGGCCCGTTCTGAAAGCATAGAAACGCCTCATCACTTTCCGCGGCCGCCGCGTCCGCGAATGCCGCCCCAAGATTCTACCGTTGCGGACGGTTTCGCCATATATTAGCCGCTGCCAAGCGCACCTGCGACCAGACCACTACCGTGACCATGTCTTGACCCTCACAGGGCCGTAGCGATGTTCGAACAATTTGCCGCCGCGACGACCGACGCGTCCCGCGCTGCCGAGGCATGCGCCTGCCTGCCATGGCTGATCACGGCACGCCGCGACCAGGGCGCCGCGCAGAATGCCTTTGCGACGCTGATGTCGCGCGCGGGCGACGGCCCGCTCCCCGGACCCCACAGCCTCGCCGCCAGCCTCCTCTTTGTTCACGCGGCCCTCACCTATGGCAGCACCTTCAATGATTCTTACTACGCCGACAACCTCCTCCCGTTCTGCAAACGCATCATTCAGCAGATCATCGCCGCGCAGGCCCCCGGCGCCCGCATGGACGATGGCGGCCTCCTCTGGCAGACGCCCCTCACCCCCGGCCCCAACCCCGCACCGCCCGTCGCCCAGCCCAGCACGCGCCTCAACGCCCTCTGGCACAGCGTCCTCGAAACCACGGCCACACAACTCACCGCGCACGGCGACAAAACCGGCGACCACTTCGAACGCCTCGCCGGCCGCTTCACACGCAGCTTCACCAAAACCTTCTGGTGCGAAACGCACAAGTGCATCTGCCCGCCCGACCGCCGCACGGTTGATTCGCATGGCATCGCATTTCCCGACCGTGAGGGGTTGCTGTTCATCAGCCTGCCGAGCGCCCCGACGCCGAAGACCAAGCAGCGTCTGGTCGTCGCCGCCCATCGCGCCGCCGGCGTCACGCCGCTGGGTCTGCAGAACACCGCCGACGATCCGGCCGTGTACCCGCTGCTGCTGGTGAACTTGGCCGAGGCGTATCTCAACTGCGTTGAAACGCCCACCGTCGCGGCCGAAGCACGCGCGATGGTCGACGAACTCGCCCGCTATCTCGCGGCCCACCCCGCCGGCCTGCCCAAGACCTTTGTGAACAACCAACCCACCACCGACCCCGACCTCGTCACCACCTGCGAAGCCCACCGCCTCCTCGCCCGACTGTAAAGCCGGCGATGGCATCGCCGGTCGAACACTTTTTGCGAGCGTGAATTGTAGTGAAGGCTTCCAAGCCTTCACGAATCGCGCTACAGTTCGCGAGGACTTGGAAGTCCTCGCTACAAGATCCATCGCCAGTCGGCCCTGGCCGCATGCCGGACTCGTGACAAGGCGATCTCCTCCTTTCTCTGCATCCCTCCGTGCCTCCGTGTCGCCGTGGTGAATCCGAATGTCCCCCATGCTGCAAAAACACAACACGGCCCTTTGGGGGCCGTGTTCTTCGTTTTCAATACTGATATCGCCTTTTTTATCAGCACATCGCCGCAAACGTCAGCAACGCCAGGAACAAAATCTTCATCTTGTGCGGCGTTACGATATCGATCACGACTGTATTCACAACTGCACTCATCTTTCCGCCTCGCATCTGTGACGCTAGGCAGTTTCTGCAAAGACCGTGCGCGAACTCCTCTTCTGCTCTGAATTGACGTAAACCACTGCGAATAAATCGCTTACAACTTCGCGAACGCACCCAAGGCATGTTTCAAAAAAACAACACGTCGGCAGTCCGCATCCCCAACGTTGCTCCGCCGCAACAGTCGCGCCCGATAACAACGACACCATCAGTAAGACCGGCTTGCGGCGTTAACCCTGAGCCCCTGAGTCGGGCGCATCAAACCCATTCACATCCGTGTTCATCCGGTTTCATCTGTGTTTTCATCAATTGTCTGAGAGCGACTCTAAATCATCTTCCAAAATGTCATTCGCCCAGCACCAGTGCCGGGTCAGCAGGATGTGCAGGCCGTGCGAAAAACTCGCCGCCCGGTCATACACCTCGCTCTCATGCAGAATACAAAACCCCAACCCTCACCATCCGCGGCCGATTCTCATACGCCATAACCCACATCTCCAAGCCAGGAACAGCCCCTAGATGATCGCCACCACCAATAGGCTGTCTTTGTCTGTCCCTTCTGTCTGTGGCCAGAAAAGGCTTTCTGCTTCGTCGTCTCTTCTGTGCCCCCTCCGTGTCTCTGTGTTTCTGTGGCTAGTCTGAAAAGTTTTCAGCTTTCTAGTTTTCTGCTTTCTACCTTCCCTGTCGTTACCGTATCGCTACCGCCACAATCTCCCTCGGCCCGCGGCTCGCCAGCTGCCCCGCCATCACCGAGATCGTCGGCTGCACCGCCTCCAGCGCCCTCTGCCCCACCAGCTCTGGCAACGGCACCACGCGCACCGCCGTCTCCACCAGTGCCCGCACCATGTTGAACAAATACACCGCGATCGCACGCACCTCCGAACTCGTCGTCTCGCTCACCAACGCCCCAAACACCACCGCATGATGCGCTGCCTCTTCCGGAATCAAACCGTCCAACTGCTCATGCACCGCCGCCGCCCACGGCCACGCCCGCGACTGCTGCCACAACCGCCGACCCATGTGCACGCTCGCCCACCGCATCTCCGGCGGCAATCGATCCGAACTCATCGTCCGGCACGTCTCCTCAATATCCCTCAAATCCCCCGCCCGCGCCGCCCGAAACGCCACCCCCGACGCCACCCCATCCGCCGGCCCGATCGCCGCCAGCAGCACCCCGCGCAGCAGCGTCTCCAGATCCTCGGCATTGTTGAGTTGTCGCTTAGCCGCGTACCGCTGTAGCCCCAGCGTGTAAAAATATTCCCCCGCACCACCGCGGACACCCGCGGTCGCCTGCGTCAACTGCACTAACCCCATCACATTCATACGCAAGAACCTCCATGACCCAGCGGTCTCGTTCTCGCTCTGCCGACATCTATATATATCGCCCCAATCCCCAAAGTCGAGATGAATTTCGCAAAGCGCCGCCCGCCGCGCCGCTTTTGCGCTCCCCGCCATTCCGCGTTTCGCGTTTTGCGTTTTGCGTTTTGAGTTTCCCACGGTGCGAGTACAATACCCCCGTCAGGCACACTCAGGACAAATCATGGACCAGAATCGCAAGGCGCCCAAGCGCAGCGGCAAGACCGGCATGTCCGCCAAACCCAGCGACGCTGAGTCCGCCTCCCGTCTGCACAAAAAAGGCCTTGCCCCCGTCGATCAACGCCGTGAACGCCGCACCGAAACGATCGGGGCGGGCACGCTCACGGTCGCCGCTCCTGCCGATGAACAACTCGCCGAGCTCCCCACCGATACCCCCGCCGATCGCCAGGTCCGCTACGTGACCGAACCAAACATCGAGCACGACATCACACCGCCGGCGCATGTCGATCCCGCTGCCAAGGTTGCTGAAGTCCTCACCCACACCGAAAAAACCATGACGCCCGAATCCACATCTGCCGCCGCGCCACCCGCACCTGAACAAATCCAAACCCCACCCGAAGCAGCACCGACGCCCCCGCCGACACCCACCCTCGCCGCGCCCCCGGGCCCCGCCGTGCCGCCGCCTGCGCAATACGTCCCCGTCCAACCCATGCTCTTCGAAGTCGCCTGGGAAGTCTGCTGGCAGCTCGGCGGCATCTACACCGTCATCCGCTCCAAAGCCCCCGCCATGACCAAACTCTGGGGCGATCGCTACTGCCTCATCGGCCCCTACAACGCCGCCACCGCCGAGGTCGAACTCGAAGAAACCCAACCCGTCGGACCCATCGCCATCGCCATCGAACGCCTCCGCGCCATGGGCATCCGCGTCCACTACGGCCGCTGGCTCATCACCGGACGCCCCCAGGTCGTCCTCCTCGAATTCGGCGCCGCCTTCGACCGCCTCGGCGAATTCAAATACTACCTCTGGAAAGACCACGGCATCCCCGCCCCAGACAACGACCACGAAGTCAACAACGTCCTCTCCTTCGGCATGCTCGTCGGCCTCTTCTTCCAGGAGCTCTGCAAAGTCCCCAACCTCCAACTCCCCGTCCTCGCTCACTTCCATGAATGGATGGGCGGCTTCGGCTGCATGCGCATCAAGCACCTCAACCTCCCCGTCGCCACCGTCTTCACCACCCACGCCACGCTACTCGGCCGCTACCTCTGCACCGACAACCCCGACTTCTACGCCAAACTCCCCTGGATCAACCCCGACCACGCCGCGGGCCACTACAACATTTACGCGCGCTACTGCATCGAACGCGGCGCCACCCACTCCGCCGATGTCTTCACCACCGTCTCGGACATCACCGGCCTCGAAGCTGAAAAACTCCTCGCCCGCCGCCCCGATGTCATCACCCCCAACGGCCTCAACATCCAAAAATTCGCCGCCCTCCACGAATTCCAAAATCTCCACAAACACTACAAAGAAGTCATCCACCAGTTCGTCGCGGGGCACTTCTTCCCCTCCTACCACTTCGACCTCGACCGCACGATCTACATCTTCACCTCCGGCCGCTACGAATACCGCAACAAAGGCATGGACCTCTTCATCGAATCACTCGCCCGACTCAACCACTGGCTCCGCGCCGGCGGCATCCCCGTCACCGTCGTCGCCTTCATCGTCACCAAGGCCCCCTACAAAAATATCAACGTCGACGTCCTCCGCTCACAAATGATGTTCGATGAACTCTCCAAGATGTGCGAAGGCATCACCGAAGAAATGGGCCACTCCCTCCTCCATGCCGTCAGCCAGGGCCGCCTGCCCGAGCGCGGCGAACTCATGACCGAAGAAGCCATCGTCAAACTCAAACGCGGCATGCACGCCTGGCGCACCTGGAAACAACCGCCCATCGTCACCCACGACCTCTGGGACGATGCCAAAGATCCCGTCCTCGTCCAGCTCCGCCAGTGCCAACTCTTCAACGCCCGCCACGACGCCGTCAAAATCGTCTTCCACCCCGACTTCGTCTCCGCCACCTCGCCCCTCGTCGGCCTCGACTACGACCAGTTCGTCCGCGGCTGCCACATGGGCGTCTTCCCCAGCTATTACGAACCCTGGGGCTACACCCCCGCCGAATGCGTCGCCTCCGGCGTGCCCGCAGTCACCTCCGACCTCGCCGGCTTCGGCTCCTACGTCCTCCAAAACGTCCAGGACCCCAACGCCAAAGGCCTCTTCATCGTCGGCCGCCGTTACGCCTCCTTCGACCAGTCCGCCCACCAGCTCACCGAAGCCCTCTTCAACTTCTGCCTCAAAGACCGCCGCGCCCGCATCGAAATGCGCAACCGCACCGAACGCCTCTCCGAATACTTCGACTGGTCCAACCTCATCACCCACTACACCGACGCCCACAAGCAAGCCATGCAACGCAAAGCCGGCGTCACGATTTAAAACCCAAAACTCAAAACAGGCCCCATGTAAAGCCGGCGATGGCATCGCCGGCCGAACACGGCTGACGCCCCGCGCGCCCCCAAAGCCCCCCCCGACTATGTCGGGGGGGCCACTGTGCCCTCGCGCGTAGAAAAGAATCTTCCCCCATCCCCCACCAATCGCCCGCGCAAATTTTGAGTTTTGCGTTTTGAGTTTTGCGTTTCGGCAAAAAGAAAAACGCCCCGCTTCTCAGCGAGGCGTTCTTTAAACACTCCGATACTCCCCTACCCCCTTACTCCGACACTCGTCAGTTCGACGGCACCGGCACCGGATGACTCGGCGTCACCGGCGTCGTTGCACCACCGCCCGCCGGACGCGTCGTTGGCGTACGCGGCGCACGCGGCGCCACCGGACGCGCCGCACCCGGCGTGCTCACCACGATGCCTTCCGGCACCGTCGTGGCTTTAATATAGATGTCCACGCGACGGTTCTTCTCATTACCACGCTGACCCGCCGCGTTCGGCGCGATCGGACGCTGCTCGCCCCAACCCGCCGCCTGGCCGCGGTCTTCCTTCACGCCGTTGTCACGCAGCACCTTCAGCACCGCGTGCGCACGGTTCGTCGACAAATGAAAGTTCGACGGGTTCATCGTGTTCACCGCGCTCAAACGAATCGGCACATCGTCCGTGTGTCCGACGACCACGATCTCGTTCCGCTTGATCAAATCATTGTTCAAAATCGCGGCAAACCGCGCCAAGGCTTCCTTCGCCCGCGGCTTCACTTCCGTGCTGCCCAGGTCAAACGTCAAATCGCTCTTGAAACGCACCATGCCCAGGCGTTCGTCAAACTCCAGCAGATCCGGATACTGCTCCGCCAGCTTGCGCAGCAGGTCGTTCACCGTCTCCGGCAACGCCGGCTGCTGGCCCGCCGTCTCCAGCAACTTCTTGTAATCGGCTTCCAGCTTCGCCAGACGCTCGGCCAGCAGGTCGCGTTCCTTCATCAACGCCGCCAACGCGCCGTTGCCCTTCTCAAGCTGGGCAATGCGGGCCTCAAGCTCCGCAATACGCGCCCGCGCCCGGGCCAGGTCGGCTTCCGACTCCGCCAGCTGCGCCCGTGCCTGATCAAAGGCCGCCTGCAAACGTTTGTGTTCGTCAGCTGATACACAGCCGGTGAAACCCAGCGCCGCTACTCCGAGCAGCACGAGGCCCAAAAGATGATAGAACCGCGTCATGACCAAATCTCCGTCAGGTCGTTTCGATCGCGCAAAAACCGCCATGGCCTGCGCCAATCCTGCTTTTTATCGGCATTCTTCCGTCGAATCCCCCACTTTTCGCACAAACATTCCGCACTGTCAACCAACACGGGAAGATAGAAGTTAGAAGTGAGGAGTTAGAAGAGAGAAGCGAGAAGTTCGAAGATGCAGCCATAATCGCCGTCCCCTCCTCTCCCCACTTCTAACTCCTAACTCCTAACTTCCCTTTGACAACCTATCAAAAACCGTATATGATGCTCATCATACATATTCTTGAGGTGCCCTATGCTCTCCCTCTCCCTCGATCGCATCCACTCCGACACCCTCCCCTGGCTTGTCCCCCACTACATCCCCCGCGGCCACCTCACCCTCCTCGCCGCCGACCCCGCCCTCGGCAAAACCTCCCTCCTCCTCCACCTCGCCACCCACCTCGCCCGCGCCACCCCGCCCTTTCCCCACCCCCAAAGCCCGGGGCTGCCTAGCCCCGGGTCCCCTCAGTCCTCAGCACTCAGTCCTCAGTCCTCTTTGTTGTTGATCGCCCACGACCACCCCCACACCCTCCTCCGTCCCCGCCTCGAAGCCATGGGCGCCACCGGCGGCCCCGGGGGGGACTTGGCCCGCATCCACACCGCCCCCACCCTCGACACCCTCCTCCCCAAGTCGCCAGCCGACCTCCCCCTCGAGTCCCTCTACCACCTCGCCCGCGCCATCCCCGACCTCGCCCTCCTCGCCATCGACCCCCTCCAGACCTACCTCGCCCACAACAACCCACCCTACCCCGGCTTCCCCTCCATCTTCCACGCCCTCGCCGATCTCGCCCTCCGCCTCGACATCGCCATCATCCTCACCACCTCTCTCCCGCGCGAACTCCCCCGCACCCTCTCCCCGCGCACCCTCCTCCGTCTCCGCGGCTCCCTCCCCAACGCCGCCCTCCCCCGCTCCATCCTCCTCCTCTGCGAACCCCAAAGCCCCCTGACCCAAAGCCCCCCGACTATGTCGGGGGGGCCGCAGACCTCTCGCCCCGCAACCGCCGCCACTATTAAAACCGCCCCCTCCCATTCGTCATTCGAAAATCGTCCTTCGTCATTAGCGCCCAACCGTCTCCTCATCCCATTGAAGACCCCCACCCCCGTTCTCCCCCCCATTCTCCCTTTCCATCTCAGCAACGTGCTCACCTTCACCGCCCCCATCACGCGTGAGCAACTTTTCATCGCCCCGCCCCCCGACAGCGCGCTCCTCTCCGCCACGCGTTTCCTCAGCGCCCTTCTCGCCAACGGCCCCATGCTCGCCGCCGACATCACGAAGGCCGCGCAAGCCAACCACATCAACGCCACCACCCTCTTCCGCGCCAAGGCCCATCTCCGCATCGACTCCCAAAAACAACCCACCCCCCGCGGCGCCTGGTGCTGGCTCCTCCCCAACGACCCCCGCCCCCTCCCCAAAGTAAAGACTCTCTCCGACATCGCCAACGAAGCCCTGGGCTCCCTCCCCCTCTAACGCCATTCAATGCCCACCCGTAGCACCGGGTGGGCAAACTCACCCCCACCACCAAGACAACAACGCCAACCAAAATCTCCCCGCCAAAGAAAAGCCCAGCGATCCGATCGCTGGGCCCTTTCACATACACCATAATTGATATCTAAATGCATGAATATTTGCCCGCCTCATCCCTCCCCGCCCAAGTCTTAGCGGCCCGCCTGAGGCGGGCCCCGTCTATGACGCCTGGAAGAGCTTGTGTTATGCATTATATATAATATATAACATGAGTAAGGGAGGAGGAAATTGGCATGGCCCGTATATGTCAAACCATTGTCGCTCATTTTTCACTTGAGTCGGTGCGTGTAATTATATATAATTACACGCACTGGTGACTTATGGCCAAAACACGGCTTGCCTTCTCTACAACAACCATACTGGAATTCTTCGCGTCCCACCCCAAACGCATCTGGCTCCACTCCGATCTACAAAAAACCATCGAAGATAAACGTGCCGCATGGAACCTCGCCCAGTCCACAACCACGGCCCAGTTCATCCAATTCCTCCTCGAGTCCGGCCAACTCAAACGCATCGTTTTCCCATTCCCCGCGCCCTACCGCAAAGAAACACGCTACACGTGGGGTGATGTTCCGCTGTATTCCGTCCTCCTTACTCTTCGCGACCAATGTTACTTCTCTAACTACTCCGCCCTCTTCTTCCATGGCCTCACCGAGCAAGTCCCAAAGACCCACTATCTCACCACCGAACTTGCCGCGTCCCAATCGTCTCGTCCACAACCCTTGACCCAAGATGCCATCGACCGCGCTTTCCGCAACAAGCCGCGCACCACCAACCAGATCGCCGAAACCCCAGACTTCCGCGTCTGCCTTACCCAAGCCAAGAACACAAACGCCTTGGGCGTAATCGACAAACCAATCGATACACCCTTGGGCTCCGTCAACCTCCGCCTCACCAGCCTTGAGCGCACCTTGCTTGATGCAGCGGTTCGCCCTCACTACTCCGGTGGTGTCTTCGAAATCCTCAAAGCCTTCCGCAACGCACGCGACCAGGTGTCACCCAACCGCCTCGCCGCCACTCTCAAAAAACTTGATTACGCCTACCCCTACCATCAAGCGGTTGGCTTCTACCTTCAGCGCGCCGACTATCCCGAACCAGCACTTTCGCTGTTCCGACTCCCCATGTCTTTCGACTTCTACCTCAGTCACGGCCATAAGGATCTGCAGTACATCCCCGAATGGCGCCTACACGTCCCGCGCGGACTCTAACCCCATGCTGAACGCCATGACAAAATCAAAGTAGAAATCGAATGACTCCAATTGCACGCCCTCTTTGCGCGTCTCCTCCACCTGCCGAAAATCCGCCGCATGCACCGTGCGGTACGCAGGTAGTTTCTTCAGTAACTCTAACGGCACGCGCTTCGCCGCGAACACCTTTCCCACCAATTCGACAATCGCTTCCGGTTCAATCGCAAACTTGGTCACCAAACCATGGATGTCCACGAAATCACGCGCCCGCGCCGCCCCACGCCGCGTCCGCTTCACCACTGGTCCGTACTCCTCCATCTGCTGACACAGCGCGCGAAGTTTCTCCGCCACCACCATCTCCGGCGTGTACACATAGATGCGGTAACCCTCCAAATCTCTCGCCTCCTTACCCTCGCAATACTCGTACTTGCTGAAGTCCACCTCGACCTTGCCACGCCCACCCACCATCAGCGCCTCGCGTCGCATCTGTGCTGTATCCCCTGTAAGTTCCAAATAGCGGCTCGCTGAAATGATCTTGAATGCCAAACCATAACCGCCCCAGAACGCTTTCAACTCTTCACTCACGTGCTCCGGCTTCTCGGCAAACTCCACATCAAAAACCGTCAGCCCCTCCTCCGCAAAAGTTGCCTGCAATTCCCGTTCAATCTTCTTGGCCAAGCCAGACTTCTCATCGTCCGCAAAGTCGTCTGCCATGGAGAAGTCCAGATCCATCGATGCCCGCGACGCTGCACCGTGTATCAAATCAACGGCATTGCCCCCTTTGAGCACCAGCCGCTCCATCAACGCCACATCCGAAAACATTGCCTTGATCGTCAACCTCTTGACCAAGTCGATCCATTGCGGACTGAACGCGTCAATCTTCTTGTTGTCCTTCATCCGGTTTGACCTTTCAACGCACGTGCTGTCCTGTGAGCAATAGATGCTAAGCGTATAACCAGCCGCCCTTCTCGTACACAGTTCACTTCTCGCTTGCACCAACCCGCCCCTTTCCCCGCCACCCCCTTTCACCCTTCCCGCCAAAAACAAGGGGTGGGGGTCGTAAAAATCTTGACAATCTTGACAATCTTGACAATCTTCCCCAAAAAACCCTGCAAAACCGCACTTTTCGCAAAAAATCGTGACAATCTTCCAACAAAACCGCAATTTTTTGCCGAAACCCCGCCGATCGGCGCTCAGCTTGTAGTGAGGACTTCCTAGTCCTCACGTCCGCCTCACAGACTCTGGTTCGATGCGCGAGGGCTTGGAAGCCCTCGCTACAATGGGCTGGCGATTCGCCTTGACCCGCGGGAGGGGGTTTTATACGATATCTCTTTACCTGACGGGGATATAGCTCAGTTGGGAGAGCGTCTCGATGGCATCGAGAAGGTCAGGGGTTCGAGCCCCCTTATCTCCACATGAAAAAACCCGCGACTTGCGTCGCGGGTTTTTTTGTTTTTTGCTTCACTCAGGCAGGTCCGAGGCCTGCGTTACGGGGTGCCGAGGACGATCTTCTGGCCGTCGAACTTGATGGTGCGTTTGCCGACGGTGATGACGGCGTCGAGGCCCTGGCCATCAATCTTGATGGCGGGCTGAGCGCCGGGGGCGACGGTGCCGACGAAGAAGAAGTGATCGGTGCCGGGGACGGTGATGGCGTTGATGTTGACATCAATCTTGGTGCCCTGCTGCTTGCCGAAGGTCTTGATGTAGGAAAAGGTGAGGGGCTCGGTGCCGACCTTGACGCTGGCGGGATGGGCGAAGGCGCCCTGGAGCGAGGCCCCCGCGCCGGGCTGCTTGACGACGAAGCCGTTGTCTTTGGGCTGCACGACCTGGTTCAGGGTGGAGGCATTTTTGACCTTGGCCGGGGGCATGGCGGGCTGGAAGAGCCAGACGCGGCGGTCTTTGTCGGTGCCGCCATCAATCTTGTCGACGGTGACGAAGAGGCAAGGCGTGCCGGAGAGTCCGGAGTAGTCGAAGGCGAGGGCGCGCATGCCGGTGATGCCGGAGGCGGGCGGGGTGTCATCGCCGAGGTGGGGCATGCGGAGGTTGCCATAGCGAGTGCTCCAGAAGCGTCCCTGGCGTTCATAGACTTCATCGAGGTTGACGCTGAGGGTCATGGTGTTGTCGGTGGCGGCGAAGTGGGTGAGTTTGCCGCGGGCGCTTTCGGCGAGATCGCTTTCGGGGAGCCAGACGACGTTTTCATACTGACGGGCGCGGACGCGGTCGTCGGTGCCGGAGGCCCAGTTTTGGCCGAGGCCGCGGAGGCGGTAGGTGCCGGCATTTTCGCCGTTCCAGCCGGAGATGAACTGGGCCTTGATGAAGACCTGGGCGATGAAGGCGTCTTTGTCCCAGCCGGAGCGGAAGGCGTAGTAGCCGAGGCCGGGTGCTTCCCAGGCGCGGGGCAGCTTGGTGCCGATGGGCGCGGGCTTCATGTCGAGGGGGTAGTTGAGGAAGCCGCGGACGGAATCGTCGCCGAGGACGTTGGTGATGTCGGCGGGGCCGGTGACTTTTTCTTCATCGTGCCAGGCCTGGAGGATTTCGGGTTGCCATTCGGGTTTAACAGTGGGGAAGAGTGCGGCGAAGAAGTCGCCGCCGATGCGGGTGGTGCCGTTGATGTCTTGCGGGCCGCCGATGATTTTGCGTGGGAGGTAGTCGGGATATTCATTGTTGGGGGTGAGGTCGTAGCCCATGACGCGGCGGTAGGCGGGCCAGAGTTTGGCGTGGCCGCTGGAGGCATCGACGGAGTAGCCGCCGACTTCGCCCTGGAAGCCGCCCTTGCCGATGGCATGTTCGCAGTGGAGGGCGCTCATGAAGCGGCCGAGGCGGAGGAGGCGCGTGAAGGCGGGATCGCCGCCGGCGCTGCGTTTCCAGTTGTCGATGACGGCGGCGTGGTTGGCAACGCGGGTCTCGAAGTTGGTTTTGAGCTGGGCGCTGGCCTTTTCCCAGGCGGCGATGTCTTCAGGCGTGGCGGTCTTGAAGAAGGGGGCGATGGCGCCCCAGCGCATGCGCCACTGGACCATCTGCGTGAGGGGGTAGAAGCCTTTTTCGAGTTTGACGACCTGCATGTGGGCGATGAGTTTGCCATTGATGGAGGCCTGGGCGAGGTTGGCGCGCGAGACGGGGTTGATAAAGGTGTATTGGCCGGGCTCTTTCACTTCGAGGACGGTGTGTGCGACCATGGTGAAGGGATCTTTGGCGCGGGCGTTGGCGCCGGCTTCGATGAGGTGATAGACGCCGATGCCGCCGACGTCTTCGGTGGATTTGTTTTTTTCGGGCTGGGCATCGAAGGTGAGTTCGAAGTCGCCGACTTTGATCTTGGTGCCGATCTCGGGGTTGAGTTTTTCGAGGCCGTAGAATTTTTCGCGGGGGTCGTCGGGGGTGGCTTTGTAGAGGGGCTCGGTGTGGATCCACTGGGTGGGCGACTTGCCCGGGACGAGGGGGACGACGGGGACGCCCTTGCCGGGCTTGTAATCAGCGGGGGCGGGTGGAACGGTGTCATCGAGGAAGGGAGCGACGGGGGCCTCGGGTGCGGGGGAGGGTTCATCAAAGAGGGCGAGGCCGGCGAGGGTCATGCCGGAATAGACGTTGGCGACATGGTTGGAGACGACGTGCCAATTGGTGTTGCCAAGGGCCTCGGGGGCGAAGAAGACTTTGAAGGACAAGTCCGAGGCCCAGGCGCGGTAGCGGGCTTTGAAGTCGGGGGAGAGGGCGTCGTAGCAGAGGTCGTAAACGAGGGCGAGCTGTTCGGTTTGGGCCCACAAGGGTTTTTTGGGCACAAAGGGATCGCCGGGGGGCTTGCGGCCGGCGAGATATTCTTCGGCTTCGGTTTCGGCGCGCTTGGCGTAGGACTTGTCGCCGGTGAGTTGGTAGAGCAGGCCGAGGGCGGTGGGCGAGCCGGACTTTTCGAGGCGTTCTTTGGCGGCTTGGCCGAAGGGGGTGGCGAATTTCTGGCGGAGTGCGGGGAGGTCGGACTCACGGAAGAGGAGGCGGGGATGTTCTTGCGGGGCGAGGGGTGCGAAGTTTTTGTCGCGCTGGGGGGCGTAGAAGGTGCCGGTGGCTTTGCCTTTCATGGGCGTGCCGAGGTATTGGCCGGTGTGGTTGCCGGTGAGTGTGCCGTCGGGATTGCGGGTGAGGTTGATGGTGTATTCGCCCTGGCCGCCGGGGACCCATTTGTCGCCGGTGATGTCGGTGCCGATTTTGAGGGTGATGGACGTGGGAGTGACTTTGGCGCTTTTGACGGCGCCGCGGTGCGTGCCCATGTTGTAGTTGCGCGACATGGCGTAGATGGCGCCCCAGGCGTCGCCGGTTTGTTCGAGATCGAGGACGAGTTCGCGGATGTCGGTGGGGTCTTTGGCGCCGTTCTTGGTGTTGTAGAGGGCGCTCTCGAGGATGATGCGGTAGTAAATGGGGGTGGCGGGCGCGGGATCGACAGCGCGGGCGGGGGTGATGTGCGACAGGCCGGCGAAGGCGAGCAACGCGACGAGTGCGCTGCGCTTGGCAGTGAACATGGGGGGACCTCAGGGTAAGGAAAGGGGCGGCGGAACAGGTCGACGCCCGGTGGGAGAAAAACGGATTGGGGCGTTTTGCATTGCGGTGAAAAGGGTGGGCGCGGCGCGCTTTTTTTGGCAGAAAGTTTGCGCGAAATGGCAGGCGGGGCGCGGGGGCGGAGGGTGCGAAGGGGGATGGGGTTGGTGTTTTGGCATGGAGGGATGGGGCGTTACACTGTGCGCGAACTTTGCGTTGCGAGGTGTGACGAGTGGGTGTGCGCCTGGTACTGGGCAAGGCGGGGACGGGGAAGACTTCGCTGTGTATTGGCGAGATGCGGGGGGCTATGCGCGAGGAGCCGTTGGGGGCGGCGCTGCTCTTGATTACGCCGGAGCAGGGGACGTTTACGGCGGAGAGGATGCTTTTGACAGAAGCCAGAAGCCAGAAGCCAGAAGAAAAGACTGAAGGCGGAAAAACGCGCGCGGGGAATGGGTCGTTTCGGGCGCAGGTGTTGGGGTTTCGGCGGTTGGCGCTTTTGATTGCGCGGGAGCGGGGGTTGATTGTGGGGAAGCCGGTGGAGGATTTGGCGCGGCTGGTGATGTTGGAGGAGATTGTTCGGAGCCGGAAGGAGGAGCTGACGATTTTTAAAGGGGTGGCGGAGCGGGCGGGGTTTGTGGAGCAGCTGGACCGGACGCTGGGGGAACTGCGGCAGTTCGGCCACACGCGGCTGACGATCGACACGCTGATTGGGGAGATTCAGGGGGAGAAGAAGACGCCGGACACGCGGACGCGGGTGCTGATCGGTAAGCTGCGGGATTTGGGCGTGCTGCTGGAGAGTTATTCGGCGGGGCTGGAGAAGAATAAGGATTGGGATTTTGAACAGGTGAGCGTGGAGGCGGCGAAGCATGCGGGGGAGACGAAGCTGTTGGCGGGGGCGCAGGTGTGGGTGGATGGATTTTCCGCGTTTAACAGTTTGGAGATGAATCTGTTTAAGGCGGTGGCGCAGGCGGCGGCGCGGGTGACGCTGACGATTTGCGTGGACCCGGATGCGCGGGCGGTGCGGGAGCTGCGCGACACGGTGGACCCGAAGAAGTGGCGCGAGCGGCCGGCGGGGTTTGGGGCGTTTGCGCGGACGGAGCGGATGCACCGGCGCGTGGTGAGCATGCTGGCGGATGAGAAGATACGGATTGAGGGGACGACGGCGTTGCGGTCGCAGTGGCGGTTTGCGGATGCGCCGGCGCTGCAGCAAGTTGATCGCGTGGTGACGGGGACGGCGCGCGAGGCGGTGGCGGCGGATGGCGCGGTGGCGTTGTGGAGTTGCAGCGACCCGGAGACGGAGGTGCGGGCGGCAGCGCGGTGGGTGCGCGAGCGGGTTATTGGGGGAACGGGGTGGCGATACAGAGATATTGCGGTGATTGTGCCGGACCTGGAGGGGTATGCGGACGCGGTTGGGCGGGTGTTTGCGGAGCACAACGTGCCGCACTTTGTGGATCAGCGGCGCACGGTGGCGCATCACCCGCTGGTGGAGTTGCTGCGGAGCGCGGTGGCGATCGTGCAGAATGACTGGGCGCGGGATGATGCGTTGATTTTCTTGAAGACGGGGCTGGCGGGGGTGGACGATGCGGATGTGCATCTGCTGGAAAACTATCTGTTGGCGCATGGGATTGACCATCGGCCGTGGGGGGATGCGTGGCGGTTCTTCTCGCCGAACGTGGATGAAGATGCCGTAGAGGATGCGACGGAGCGTGAGCAGGAGATTTTGCAGCGCGTGAATGCGGCGCGGGCGAAGGTGTGGGGGGATATCAGCGCGACGATTGGGCGTGACAAGGCGAAGGAACATGGCGCGGCGTGGGTGGCGGCGCTGCGGGGGTTGATCAAGCGGTTGGACCTGGAGACGAAGCTGAACGCGCTGATCAAAGCCGCGAGCGAGGCGCGTGAGGCGGAGCTGGTGCAGATTCACACGCAGGTGTGGCGGCAGGTGATGGATGCGGGGGGCGTGCTGGACACGCTGGAGCGGCTGCTCTCGGACAAGGCGGGGGATGTGGAAACGTTTGCGCGGCTGCTGGGGCGGGCGCTGGAGAGTTTGTCGCTGGGGTTGATCCCGCCGACGGTGGACCAGGTGCTGGTGAGCAGCGTGCAGCGCGGGCGTGTGCCGGAGGTGCGGGCGGTGATCGTGCTGGGGGCGATCGAAGGGCAGATGCCGAAGGTGGTGACGGAAGACCCGGTGCTGAACGACACGCAGCGCGAGACGATGAACGAGTCGAGCGAGTTTGCGATCGGGGGCGGGGCGGATCGGCAGTTGTTGGAGATGCCGTTCTTCGATTATGTGGCGCTGACGCGGGCGCGCGAGATGCTGATTGTGAGTTGTCCGGTGGCGGACCGTGAGGGGAAGGCGGTGCGGCCGAGTCGGTATATTGGGATGTTGCGCGAGGCGTTTAAGATTGAGCCGGTGAAGTTTGATGTGCTGGAGCGGGAGAAGCTGGAACATGCGGGGACGGTGGACGAGGTGGTGACGGGCGTAGCCGCGTGGGTGCGGGACGGGGCGAAGGACGGGGCGGCGCTGGCGGAGGGGTTGTACAACTGGGCGGTGAAGCAGGGGGATGCGGTGATTGCGAACACGCTGGGCCGGGTGTGGCCGGCGTTGACGGGGCGTGCGGAGCCGACGCTTGATGCGGCGGTGGCAGCGACTTTCTACCCGGCGGATCATGACCTGAAGATGAGCGTGAGCCAGCTGGAAAAGTTTGCGGCGTGTCCGCTGCAGTATTTTTTCACGTACACCATGGGGCTGGTGGATCGCGAGCAGATCAGTCTGGACACGTTGAGTTTGGGGATTTTGCAGCATCGGATTTTGGAGCAGGTGTATCGGCGGATTATCAGGGGGGAGTTGCCGACGTGGCCGAAGTGCGAGGAAACGGATTTGCGGGGGCTGCTGGAGGCGGAGGCGGCGCGGGCTTGCGATGAGTTGCACAAGGAGCTTAAGACGCTGGAGCCGGGGTATGAGGCGATGCGGCGGCGTGTGGTGAAGTCGCTGGGGATTGTGCTGGAGTCGCAGCGGCGGCGGGCGTGTGTTGGGGAGTTTCGGCCGGCGGGGGTGGAGGTGTCGTTTGGCAGCACGAAGCCGACGAAGGACAAGCCGACGATTGCGCTGCCGGTGTATGAGGTGATCACGCCGGGCGGGCGGAGCGTGAAGTTGCGCGGGAAGATCGACCGGCTGGACTTGAGCAACATGGGTGCTGGGAGCGATGCGGCGGTGGTGGACTATAAGAGTTCGAGCAGTCGCAAGCTGGAGCTGGATAAGGTTTATTACGGGATTGAGCTGCAGCTGCTGGTGTATGCGATTGTGATACAGAAGCTGGCGCAGAAGAAGGCGGCGGCGACGATGTATGTGCCGCTGGGGGTGACGCGGAGAACCAAGAGCAGCAAGGATGAGTTTGGTGAGGCGGGGAATGATGATTTTTACGCGCAGTATAAGCCGGCGGGGATGATGCGTTTTTCGGCGAAGGGGCAACTGGACGCAAACTTGGACGATGGCACGAAGAGCACGTGGTTTAATGCGGCATTGAACAAAGATGGAAGCATCGGGCGTATTGAATTCAGCGATTTGATTGGCGACGACGATTTTGATGCGGTGCTGCGGTATGTGGAGCACAAGATTGCGGAGATGGCCGATGCGTTGGCGGCGGGGAAGATTGCGCCGGCGCCGTATCAGTCGAAGAAGGATCGGCCGTGCGATGGTTGTGCGTATGTGAGTGTGTGTCCGTTTGACCGGATTGAGGGGGCGTACCGGCAGTTGCCGAAGTTGAAGCGCACGGAGGCGGTGAAGCGCATGCGGGAGGCGATCGGCGAGCCGGTGCCGGAAGCGCCGGTGGAGAAGCCGAAGCGCGGGAAGAAGGGGGGCGCGACATGAGCGGGCCCTTTAAGCGCATTAGCCAGTGGACGGATGCCCAACGGCAGGCGATTGAGAATGTTTTCGGCGACATGCTGGTGTCGGCGGCGGCGGGGTCGGGCAAGACGGCGGTGCTGGCGGAGCGTTGTGCGCGCATCGTGACGAGCGAGGCGGGTTTTGACTGCGACGTGCGCGACATGCTGGTGGTGACGTTCACCGATGCGGCGGCGGCGGAGATGCGGCAGCGCATCACGGGGGCGATTCAGGCGCGATTGACCGACACGGCGATGAACCCCGAGCGGCGCGAGCGGCTGGAGCGGCAGGCCGCGATGGTGGAGCGCGCGGCGATCAGCACGCTGCATGCGTTTTGTGCGCGGCTGCTGCGGACGTACTTTCATCACATCGCGCTGGACCCGTCGTTTGAAGTGTTTGATGAGAACGATGCAGCACTGCTGCGCGAGGATGTGCTGGATGAGGTGATCGCACGCTGGCACACGGCGGCGGTGCAGGCGAACAACGAAGCGCCCACTGAGGCGAATGCCGCGGCGCGGGCGTTTGGCACGTTTTATCAAAGCTATGCACAGGGGCAGGATGCGAATGTGCGTTCGATGGTGATCAGCCTGCACAACATGCTGATGACCGTGGCTGATCCGAAGGTGTGGCGCGAGAAGGCGCTGGCCGCGTATGGCGAGGGCGGGGCGGCGGCGACGCTCGAAGCGTATGTGCAGGAGACGGTGGCGGGCGTGCTGGAGCGGCTGGCGGCGCGGGCGCAGCGCTTTGCACAGGAAGCGCGGCAATTTGCCGGCACAGGCATGGACGTGGCGCTGCAGGATTTTGCGGACAGCACGAAGGCGTGTGCGCGGCGGCTGGCGGATATTGGCGTGGCGGCGTGGGCGGATGTGTGCCAGCAGATGCAGCCACCGGAGAAGTGGCCGACGATCGCGAGCAAGGGCAATGCGCCATTAGAAGAGTTCAAGAAGCGGGCGTGGGATAAGATCAAAGATGAGGTGAGGGATCTCGCGGCGTTCACGTTCGCGTTCACTCAGGAGGAACTGCTGGCGCAGTTGCGCAGTTTGCATGAGCCAACGCAGGTGCTGCTGATGCTGGCGGATGAGTTTCAGCAGACGTATGCCGCGGCGAAGCGGGCGCAGAATCGCCTGGACTTTGCGGACTTGGAGCGATTCACGCTGGATCTGCTGACGCAACATGCGGAGGCGCGGGAGGAGATTCGCGGGCGGTTTAAGTTTGTGCTGGTGGATGAGTTTCAGGATATAAATCCGCTGCAGGCGGCGCTGCTGGCGGCGGTGAGCAACCCGGATGCGAATGAGGGGCGGGGGAATCTGTTTGTCGTCGGCGATGTGAAGCAGAGCATTTATGGCTTTCGCCTGGCGGACCCGGAGCAGTTTTTGCAGCGGGAGAAGGCGCTGCTGGCGCGCAGCAAGGCGAGCGGGGCGAAGCATCATGTGGCGCTGGGGCACAACTTTCGCAGCAGGCCGGCACTGCTGAACACGATGAACCGCATCTTTGGGAAGTTTCTCGTGGAGCCGGTGGTGGGGATTGATTATGAGCGTGGGCACACGTTTGCATGGCTGGACGATGCGACGGCCGCGCCGGAGAAGGCGCTGACCGGCACGCCGGTGGAGTTGCGGCTGGTGAACATGGGGGGCGACAGCGGCGAAGAGGAAGCGGCCGAGGGCGACGAGACGGAAGACCCAACTGTGCTGGAATGCGAAGCGCGGTTGGTGGCGCAGCGGATTCGCGAGCTGATTGATGAAGGGCGGTTGGTGAAGCGCAAGAGCGGTGAGTACACGCCGCTGACGTATCGCGATATTGCGGTGCTGCTGCGCGGGATGAAGAATCGTGTGGCGGAGTATGTGCGGGCAATGGCGCGCGAAGGCGTGCCGGTGCATGCGGACACGGCGACGGGATTTTTTGAGGCGATCGAGATTCGCGAGACGCTGGCGTTGCTGCGGATTTTGGACAACCCGCAGCAGGATATTCCGCTGGCGACGGTGCTGCTCTGCCCGATGTTCAATTTCAGCTATGACGACTTGGCGCACATTCGCCTGGCGTATCACCGCAAGGAGGCGAGCTTCAGCGAGGCGGCGGAGCATTATGCCCAGCAGAAGCGCGACGACCTCGCAGCGCGGTTGGCGGCGTTTTGGGAGCGTATGGCGCGGTGGCGCGACCTGGTGCGCACGGTGCCGCTGCATGAGGCGATCGCGCATATTCTGGCGGACACAGGCTATGCCGCGCACGTGGCGGCGATGGAAGCGGGCCTGCAGCGCGCGGCGAATCTGCAGATGCTGCAGACGTGGGCGCTGAAGTTCAGCGGTTTTCGCAAGCAGGGGCTGCACCGGTTTTTGCGGTTCATCGACATGATGAATGAACAGGAGACGGACTTTGGCGAGGCCCGCGTGCTGTCGGAGGCGGCGGATGTTGTGCGCATCATGACGGTGCACAAGAGCAAGGGCCTGGAGTACCCGGTGGTGTTTGTGTCGGCGCTGGGGAGCAATTTCAATCTCACGCGGCGGTCGGGCGGCTATGCGGGCGGGCCGCTGATTGTGGATCGTGATGCGGGCATTGCGCTGGCCGTGGCGGATGATGAGCGGAACATTTTTTATGATTCGCCGGCGAGTGCGCGGGCGAAGGACCTGCAGAAGCGCAAGAGTCTCGCCGAAGAATTGCGGCTGCTGTATGTGGCGATGACACGAGCGCGGGATCATCTGATCTTGACGGGGCACATCAAGAATGCGGAGGAACTGGCGCGTGCGCTGACGGCGTGGCGTGATCATGACGGGGCGTTGCCGGCGGATGAACTGATGCGGGCGCGGACGTTTATGAATGTGCTGCTGCCGGCGCTGGCGCCGATTGCGGGGGAGGATGATAACGCCACGGTTCGCGTGTTTGTGGAGAATGCGACGCCGCTGTGCCGGAGTGATGCAGCGCCGGCCGAGCCCGATGCACGCCAGGCGAAGCTGCTGGCGCGCGAACCGCTGAGCGATGCGGGGCCTGATGCGGCTGCGGAGGCCGTAATTCGGCGGATCACGGGCGTGTATGCCCACGATGCGTTGACGCGGCAGCCGGCGGTGCAAACCGTGAGCGAGCTGAAGGAGCTGGTGAATGCGGGCCGCGAAGAGGGCGATCGCGATGATACGGATGATCTGAAGCATGAGCTGGTGGTGACGCTGCGGGCGGCGGGCGGGCATGCGCGGGCGCGGGGCATTGCGACGCATCGGTTGCTGGAGCTGTTCGACTTTGCGAACACGCCGGCGACAGCGGAGGGCGTGCAGGGGGCGTTGGCGAAGTTGGTGGCGGACAAGAAGATTGCCGCGGAGGATGCGGCGCACGTGAACGTGAGCAGCGTGGTGCGTTTTTTTGCTGGGCCGCTGGGGCAGCGGTTAAGGGGCGCGGGGGCGGGTAAGCAGATGCGGCGGGAGCTGGCGTTTACGTATGTGTCGCCGGATGCGGTGAGCGTCATGTCAGATGATCCGCGGGACTGGCCGACGATTCGCGGCGTGATTGATGTGCTGCTGCTGGACGGGCCGGAGCCGGAGATTTTGGATTACAAGACGGACTCGCCGGAGACGTGGCAGCAGAATGCGCCGATGTACCGCGAGCAGATGCGGCATTACCTGCGGGCGGCGGGGGCGATTCTGGGCACGCCGGTGCGGAGGGCGCATCTTGCGTTTTTGGCTGCCGACGTTGTAGAAACAGTTGCGCTTGACGAATAAACGTCGGTGGCCGACGTTATCGTTGATACATGTCTTTGTGGTTTTCGTGAAAGCGAGTTGTTATGCAAATGCGCGTGATCATTGCGGCGGTGATGTTGGCGGCGGCGACGCCGATGTTGGTGCAGGCCCAGATGACGGCGCCGGCGGCCACGGCACCGCGGCCGGACATTCATGGCGAATTTCTGGAGATGCGCGACGTGCTGAAGATTGAGGGGGAGCAGTTTGCGAAGTTTGAAGCGGCGGTGAAGGCGCGTAACAAGGTCGTCGATGGATTTGATGCGTCGGAGAAGGCCAAAAAGATGGCGGAGCTGCGCGAGGCGCGGGCGGCGGCGAAGAAGGCGAATGACGAAGCGAAGATGAAGGAGTTGGATGCGCAGCTGGAGCCGCTGCACAAGGAATCGTGGGCGATTCGCGTGGCGCAGCGGGCGACGGTGTTTGCGACGCTGACGCCGGCGCAACAACAGCAGTGGGTTGCGTATATTTTGAATCAGAAGGTGACGAAGGGGACGACCAAGTGGGGCATGGATGAGGCGCAATTGGCCAAGGCGAAGACGCTGTGCGATGCCGAGGCGGCGAAGGTTTTTAAGGCCGATCTGCTGCAGACGGATCCGTATTTGGTGTCGCTGGATGAAGTCGTGAAGAACGTTCGCACCACGGTGCGCGGCACGATTTTGACCGATGAACAGCGCAAGGTGCTGGATGAGCGCGACGCGGCGCGCGTGGCGGCGACGAAGCCCGCGACGAAACCTGCTACGCAGCCGAAGTAAATTGCCACGAAAGACACAAAAGACACGAAACGTTCTCGTTGAGAAGCGTTTCGTGTCTTTTGTTTTTTTGCGGTGCGTTGTTGTTACCAGTCGAGCGGGCTGAGCCAGGTCTTTTTGAACGCGGCGACGGGCTCGTTGATCAGGTGGCCTTGCTTGATCGAGCGGACGTGCAGGTTGGGCGTCTCGGTGATCTTGCCGATCACGCCGAAGCGGATGTTCTTGGCTTTGAGTTGCTTGGCCACGGCATCGAAATCGCCCGGCGCGATTTCGAGCACATAGCGCGAGGCCGACTCGCTGAATAGCAGCGTCGCGTCGTCGTCGGCATCTTCGGCACAGGGCACGCCGGCGAGGTCGATGTTGGCGCCGAGATTGCCGGCGAAAAGCATTTCGGCCAGCGCCACGGCAAGGCCGCCTTCGCTGCAGTCGTGGGCGGCTTTTACCACGCCCTGGCGGATGAGGGCCGCGACGGCGCGGGCGTTGGCCGGGCCGGCTTCGAGGCTGACGGTGGGCACACTCGCGCCGATGTGGTGGTGCAGTTCAAAGTAGCAGGAGCCGCCGAGTTCGCGTTTGGTGACGCCGACGAGGAGGAGCAGGTTGCCGGGCGTCTTGGCGTCCATGGTGACGCAGGTTTTTACATCATCGACGATGCTCATCGCGGAGATCAGCAGCGTGTAGGGGATGCAGATGCGTTCGCCCTTGTCGGTGAAGAATTCGTTGGAGAGCGAGTCTTTACCGGAGATGAAGGGCGTGCTGTAGGCGATGGCGCCGTCGTAGCAGGCCTGGCAGGCGCGGACGAGCGCGCCCAGGTGCTGCGGGTCGGTGCATTTGGGCCAGCAGAAGTTGTCGAGGATGGCCGTGCGCTCGGGATCGCCGCCGACGCACACGATGTTGCGCACGGCTTCGTCGATGCCGTTGAGGGCCATCTGGTAGGGATCGATATCGCCGAAGCGCGGCTGGCAGCCGTTGGCCACCACCACGCCACGCGGCGAGGTGAGCACCGGCCGCATGACCGAGGCGTCGCCGGGGCCATCGTGCTGAGCACCGACCAGCGGTTTGATCACCGTGCCGCCCTGCACTTCGTGGTCATACTGGCGGATCACCCAGTGTTTGCTGGCGATCGTGGGCAGTTTGAGCAGGCTGTGCAGCGTGGCGGCGAAATCCTTCGGCGGGGCCAGGTGCGGTTCCACGTGCTGCGGCGGCGTGTACACGGCCTTGCGCGTCGGCTTCGGAATGCCATCGTGCACGAAGCTCATCGCCATGTTGGCGACGGTTTGCTCTTCGCCGTTGACTTCATAACGCAGCGTGAGGTTACCGCTGCCGTCGAAGATGCCGATATCGGTGGCTTCAACGTTTTCAGCAGCGCAGAGATCGAGGAGCGTTTGCACTTTTTCGGTGGGCACGGCGAGGACCATGCGTTCTTGCGCTTCGCTGATCCAGATTTCGGCGTAGCTGAGACCGGCGTACTTCAGCGGCACCTTGTGCAGTTTCACGGTCGCGCCGACCTTTTCGCCCATCTCGCCGATGGCTGACGACAAGCCGCCAGCGCCGCAGTCGGTGATCGCGTTGAACAGCGGGCCACCCTCCACATCGCGGGCCTGCAGGATCACGTCGAGCATTTTCTTTTCGGTGATGGCGTTGCCGATCTGCACGGCGTGTGAAAATTCATCCGCGTGCGTGGCGGTGACAACATCGGAGCTGAACGTCGCGCCGTGAATGCCATCACGCCCGGTGCGGCCGCCGATGACCACGATGTGGTCGCCGGGCTGGGCCTTGCCCTTCTCGGCAAACTTGCGGGGCATAACGCCCAGCGTGCCGCAGAAGACGAGCGGGTTGGCGATGTAACGTTCATGGAAGAAGAGTGCGCCGTTGACGGTGGGGATGCCCATGCGGTTGCCGTAATCACGTACACCGGCCACCACGCGCTGCGCACTGCGCCGCGGGTGAATCACGCCGTTGGGCACATTTTGCTGCGGTGTGGCGGGATCGGCGAAGCAGAAAATATCGGTGTTGGCGAAGGGCTTGGCGCCCAGGCCGGTGCCGATGACATCGCGAATGCAGCCGCCGATGCCGGTGGCCGCGCCGCCGTAGGGCTCGATCGCGCTGGGGCGGTTGTGCGTTTCAACTTTGAAGCAGACGGCATGTTCATCATCAAACGCCACCACGCCGGCGTTGTCTTTGAACACGCTGAGCGTCCAGGGTTTGTTGAGGTCCATCGTCGCTTTGAAGACGGTTTGCTTCACGAGGTTGTCGATGATGATGGGCGAGGCCGTTTCGTCGCCTTCGCGCTTGGTGGCGCGGCGATCGACCATGGAAAACTCCACGGTAGCCTTGAGCGTTTTGTGCACGCAGTGTTCAGACCAGGTCTGGGCGAGCGTTTCGAGCTCGGCGTCGGTCGGATCGCGGCCGATCTCGCGGAAGTAATTTTGGATCGCCTGCATCTCGCGAATGTCGAGGAACAGGTGGCCCTTGCGCGAAAGTTCGAGCAGGCCTTCATCGCTGAGGTCGCGGATGGCGACGTGCGTGAGTTTGAATTGATAGGCGTGGCCGTGCGGGAACTCGCTGGGCACGAACGGCTCGAAGTGGCCGTGCTCGATGGACTCGTTCACCAGCAGGCGCTTGGCGATTTGGGCCAGGACGTCGTCGTTGACGTGGCCGAGGAGCACGAACTTGCGGCCGGTGCGAACTTCGACGATGTCGTCGCCGAGGGAGAGCAGGTCTTTGATGGCCATTTCGCAGGAGGCGGCGACGGGGTCGGTCACGCCGGGCTTGAGGTGCACTTCGATGATCTTGGCGCCCTGGCCGGCGGCGACGGGTTCCACGCCGATGCCGAAGGTTTCGGTGACGGGGTCGATGAGCAGTTCGCGGGCGATGCGCTCGAGGTTGGCGGGCGTGAGGACGGCGTCGCTGCCTTGGAGCAGGAAGACGCGCGTGGCGCGCACGTCGGTGACTTCGTTGAAACCGAGCTGGCGGATTTCGTTCAGCACGCCGCTGCCGGCGGGGTCGTCCTGCGGATGAACCGCACGAACCTCAATGCGATAAACAGGCATTTCACGCTCTCGTTAGGTCAGAATGAAGCGGGGCATTATAACGAGAATGACGAATGACGAATAACGAATGACGAATCAAAATCAAAGGCCCAATGTTTCAGTGGCCTTCAGGGCACTTTTCGCTCGGTGAACACTTCTTTGGCGATCAGAAGGGCGTGGATGGCGGCGGGGAAGCCGGCGTAGAGGGCGATCTGCATGAGGGCTTCGACGATTTCTTCTTTGGTCCAGCCGAGCTCGAGGGCACCGTGAATGTGGGCCTTGAGCTCCAAGGGCGAGTTGTTGAGGGCGGCGAGGGCGGCGACGGTGCAGATCTGGCGGGTCTTAAGGTCGAGGCCCGGCCGGGCATAGATCTCGCCGAAGGCAAAGTCTTTGACCATCTGTTTGAATTCAGGTGCAACATCATCCAGCTGCGAGAGCACCTTGGGCGAGCCCCAGGCGCCGTGGATTTTTTTGAGCACTTCCGCGCCGCGCTGGGTGCGATCCGTTGACATCAATAGCCCCGATCATTCTTTCGACAGTGCATCGATTTCTTTTGCCAATGTGCCAAGCTTTGTGGTGATAACGCCCCAGCTGATTTTGTCATCAATTGAATCGTAGCCATGGATCAGGGCGTTGCGAAAGCCGGAGATTTTACGGTAATCGGAGATGCGCTGGGCGAATTGCGGATCAATCTTGGTCAGGCGCGTCATGGCTTCGCCGATGATTTCAAATTGGCGCTCGACGGCCGACCGCAGCATGTCGTCATTCTGGTAATCAACAAAGGCTTTCCCGCGCACGTACCGCTCGATGCGTTCGACGGCGTTCTTCATATCGAGGAGCAGTTTGGCAATTTCAGGCTGCATACAAACTCACGCGAGTCTGGTCGACGATCTGCTTGAAATACGGGTTGCGAATGGCCGGGTACGAAACCAGGTCAATCTTCCGTCCGAATAAATCCTCCAGATCAACCAGCAAACCGAGGTAGCGATCGGCGGCATTTTCAACGGAAAAGTCGGCAAACTCCACGACGAAGTCGATATCGCTTCGGGCCGGGTCAAAACCGCCGCGCGCGGCCGAGCCAAAGAGGCCAAGACGTTGCACCCCATACTTGCGGCACAAAGCGTGCAACGCCGGTTGTTGTTTTTCGACGTCGGTCAGCATGCCCGTATTCTATCCGTCCGCCCGAATAGCGTCGATAACGATCACGACGTGCACTAGATGCCGGCGATGAGTGCTTCGACTTGGGCGCGGGTGGGGATGGCGCTGGCGGCGCCGGGTTTGGTGCAGGCTAAGGCGCCGGCGGCGTTGGCGAAGCGGACGGCTTGTTCGATCGGCAAACCTTCGGCCAAGGCCACGGCGAGCGCGCCAGTGAAGGAATCGCCGGCGGCGGTTGTATCAACGACCGGTACTTTGAAGCCCAACACGTGCTTGTGCGTGATCGCCCCCTTCTCGTCGCGCTGCACGATCACGGCACCGCTGGAGCCCATTTTGAGCACGACCATGCCGGTGCCGCGGGCGAGCATTTTTTCGCCGGCGCGGCGGGCATCGTCGACGTTGCGCACGGTGATGCCGGTGATCAGCTGGGCCTCGGTCTGGTTGGGGCTGAGGATATCGACGTGGAAAAGGCTTTCGGGCAGGCCGTCGAGCGGGGCCGGCGCGGGGTCGAGAATCGTGAGCACGCCGGCTTGTTTGGCGATGGCGATGGCGCAGGCGACGGCATCAAAGGGCGATTCCAGCTGCACGGCAAGCACGCGCGAGGCCTCGATGGCCTTACGCTGCGCCAGCAGGTCGGCGGCGGTGAGGCGCGAATTGGCTCCGCCGGCGACGACGATGGAATTTTCGCCGTGGCGATCGACGATGATCAGCGCTGTGCCGCTGGGTGTGTTTTTGGTGGTGACGACGCTACCGGTCTCGACGCCGGCGTTCTGCAGGGCGGCGATCATCTTGATGCCGAAGGCGTCATCGCCGACACGGCCGACCATGCGGGTGACGGCGTGCTTGCCTTTCTTGGAGAGTTTGCCCGCGGCGGTCGCCTGGTTGGCGCCCTTGCCGCCGGGGTTCTGCATGAGGTCGTGGCCCATCACGGTTTGGCCGGGGGCGGGCATCACCTCGGCCCGGACGACCACATCCATATTAAGAGAGCCGACGACGACCACGCCGCCCTGGTCGATCGGCACGCGCGAGGCGCGGCCGACCTGCGGTTTGAAAGACGAATCGACGAACTCCGGTTCGATGACGGGCTTGGGGGCAACGACCGGCTTGGGCGCAACCACGGGTTTGGGCGCCGGCTTGGCGGGGCGCGCCTTGGCGGGGGGACGAGCGATTTTCTTCGCGACTTTGGGCATTACGTTCACCAGGACTTGAATGGGTGGATTGTAATGGCGGGGCGCTTGGGCGTCATGTGAAGTGTGGCGCAAAACGATAGCTCGCAGCAAAATGGCATGAAAAGCTGCAAAAAAAGTGGCAAAAACTGGGTCTTCCCGGGCGGCGCGCGTTGGCGCACGGCGTAAGTCGAGCAGTGCCAGCGGTTTAAACTTATCTGTGCGCACAGATATGTTTTCGTTTTACCCTAACAAAAAAATTTTTGGTTTTTGTAAACCCAGCGGCGGCCGTGTGTTCGGGCAATGTTCGCATCTGCGAGCGCGCACAAAACGCGCCCTAGTGCCGGGGGTTGTACGGACGATTTTTCAAAAAACCAAGAAAGGACTTGACATGTTTTCCACCCATAACGCCAGAAGCGTCGCCCCGGCCGATCCGCTGCTCGATCTGGCCACCGCGCAGCTCGCGTGGCTGGGCGATGTGGTCGCCCCGCGGCTCGAACGCTTCATGGGGTATTACCGCAACCCGGCGCGGCCGCTGACTGCCTTTCTGCCCACGAGCAGCAACGCCACGCTGCCGACACGCCCCTACCGGCTGTTCCAGGAAGTGGGCCTGCCGGCGCGGATCACGGGCTTTCGTGTGAACAGCGAAGGGGATGCGCAACCCAGCGGCACGCAGCCGCTGGATGTGCGGCGCAAGGAAGTGGTCATCGAAAACGACATCGCGTGGCGGCTGAACACGCTGGTCGATTTCACCACGGGACAGATGCCCATCATCACCAGCACGGCGCGCAACCCGGAGCGCCGCGCGCTGCTGACGCGCTTCGTCAACGAGGTGTTGGCCCGTGCCGGTGGTGTGGAGTTGCTGGCTGAACTCACTTTGCGTGCCGCCGTTCACGGCACGTCTTACTTACAGATTGAACCGCGTCCGGCGCTGCTGGCCCGGCTGTCGATGCCTGATCAAACGGCCGCGCTCGCGGCAGATGCATCGCCCGCGGCCACAGTGCCGGACGAAGGTCAAGGCGCCATGCCTGGGGAAGGGGTTGAGGGGGGATCGCCTGGCGTGGCAGATGCGATGTTGGCCCGGTCAGAACACGCAACGCGTATCACGCCCGCGCCCGAGATTTGGGCCGAGGCCGTTGATGCTATTTCACTGCGGACCGCCTCGGCCACACGCATTTGCCCGCTGGGCTCCCCCACTCCCCCCGCCCACGACGACATCGCTGCGTTCGTCGTGCTGCATGATGTGAATGACAGCGACACGCCGCCGGCGACGTTGATGCAGCGGCTGCGGACGTGGCTGAGCCGCAGCAACACGCCGGAGGGCCTGCTCGAGGCGCGGCAGCGCTTCACGTTTGACCTGATCGAGCCGACGCGGTGGCGGCGTTTTGTCCGCGGGCAGTTGGTGTCGGAGGGGCCGAACCCGCTGGGCTTTCTGCCTTACGTGGCGCTGAACAACAGCGCCGACCCGGCGCGGGATGCGGCGATCGCCCCCACCGGCGCGCGGCAGGTGCCGCTGGGACTGAGCGATGTCGAGCCGCTGATTCCGCTGCAAGACGAACTGAACACGCGGCTGAGCGACCGGGCGTATCGCCTCACGATGCAGTCGGCCCGCGTGTACCTGGGCAAGGGGATCGCGGACTTTGCGACCACGCCGGTGACGCCCGGCCAGATGTGGGCGACGGACAACCTCGACGCGTCGGTTGAGACATTCGGCGGCGACGCGTCGGTCTCGGGAGAAGAGGCGCACATCAACGAGATACGCGAGGCGCTCGACAAGATCAGCGGCGTGACGCCGGTGGCGGCGGGGCTGCTGCGCGGCAAGGTCGGCAACCTGACATCGGCAGTGGCCTTGCGGGTGACGCTGATCGCACTGCTGGCCAAGACGCAGCGGCGACGGGCGGCGCTCACCACGGTGCTGCAGACCACGTTCGCCCGCGTGCTCGACGCGCTCGATCGGGCGGGGCTTTTTCACAGCAATCCTGATGAACGCGGGCTGGACCTGAACTGGCCCAGCGCCTTGCCGGAGAACGACACGGAGCGTCTCGAACAGGCGCAGCTGAAGGTCGCGCTCGGCGTGCCGAAGCGCACGGTGCTGGCGGAGCTGGGTTACGACGAAGTCGCCCCCCCCCCACAGTCCTGAGTCCTGAGTGCTGAGTACTGAGTGATTAACCCATTTTTGATGGAGGTGTTTTATGTCGGATGTGAACCCGCCTGTTGCCCCCCCGCTGCAGGCCAACTGGCCCGAGCCGCCGCGACCGGCGGCCGATCCGCCGCTGACGACCGCGGCTTTGGCCAACGCTGCCGCGCGGGCGGCGGTGAGCGGGAGCCTGCGCGACCTGGCCGAGTACCTGAAGCTGCGCCGCGTGGCGCAGCGGCCGGCCGCATGAGCAGGCGAATGTTTTGAGTTTTGAGTTTGGTGTTTTGAGTTTCTTTTTCCTGAGGAGAATTCCATGAGTTTCACGGGCAAATCCACGTTTTCCGCCGGGGCCACGTTGCCGGAGATCGCCGAAGATGTGAGCGATCTGATCAGTATCATTTCGCCGCACGAGACGCCGCTGCTGGATGCGTTGGGCGATCCGCTGCGGGCATGCACGAGCACGCGGCATGAGTGGCTGGAGGATGCGCTCGTTCCCCGTCTGGAA
>Ga0073934_10001883_pt1 | contig 47217 bp, 51 predicted proteins | sample LarsenN4metaG_FD_76834 | JGI IMG/M metagenome (GOLD analysis project Ga0073934, IMG submission 76834) | Hot spring sediment bacterial and archeal communities from British Columbia, Canada, to study Microbial Dark Matter (Phase II) - Larsen... ...
AGTTCGAAGCAGCGTTCTACGCTGCCCAACAAGCCGACCCTGCTCGGGTTGGAATCCAATAACCCGAGCCTCCATCAGACCCAGGGCGGTTCACACCCGTTGGGCGCGAGGTGTTGCGTCGGGTGGACCTCGCCGGTCACCGCCACGCGCCCCGAGGAGACGGTCTCGATGAACGTCTTCAGCGACGTGGACGTGGGTCCGAAGGTTGCCGTGTGGAGGTCTGCGACGTCGAGCTCGCTGCCGTCGAACGACACGGGGATCACGAGCACACGCCGGGTGACGCCGGCGACCGCCGCGCTCTGGCCGGCGTCGCGAGCGGCGACGGTCGACACGGTGAGGACGGTGAGGAACGCCACGCGTGTCCCGACGGCGCAGGGGCGCCGACGGCTGCCTGATCCGTTGCCGAACACCATGCCGCCTTCCGTGGTACTGATGGTGCAATTCGGCAGAAATGTAGCAGCCCGTCCATGGGCTGCCAACGGCGCTCAGGCTCGTGAGAGTTCGCGCCTGGGGGAGTACTGGTAGTTCGTGACCAGGCTGACCACCCCGACGGCCAGGCCGGCCGCGACGTAGAAGGCGGAGAGCCCGCCGTCCGTGTCGGAGAAGCCGAGCGCGAACGGCGCGAGGACGAGAAGCGCGGCCGCCAGGTAGTCGCCCGCGGAGTGGACCTGGAACGGCAGCACCTTCGCCACCCCGAGCGGGTAGCGGGTCAGCATGCTGACCGCGAGCACGACCACGCCGACCACGATCCCGGTCGCGACCGCGACCCCTTCGCCGCCCACCACCGCCGCGACGACGACGAGCGTGATGCCGACCGCGTAGTCGGCAACTGCGTGGAACCACGCAGGCAAGAGGCGTACGAGTGACATGTTGTTCTCCTTGCAGCGATGCGGTTCGCGATGCTCTACGGAGCCGCGGTCGCGCGCGGATGACGGTCTGGTGCAGACTGCTGTGCCGTGACGTCCCTCGTCGATCCGGTGCGACTCGCGGCGTGGATGGACCGTGAAGGTCTCGCGCCGGGCGCCCCGATCGCGCTCGAGCGCATCACGACGGGGCACTCCAACGAGGTGTTCTCGGTGCGGCGTGGTGATCTCGACCTCGTGCTGCGGCGGCCGCCGCGGACGCCGTTGTCGCCGACCGCGCACGACATGGCACGCGAGTTCCGGTTGCTGCGCGCGTTCGGTGACCCGGCCGGGTGGCACGGGCGCGAACGGGTGCCGGTGCCGGCGCCGCGTGCCCTGTGCAGCGACCCCGACGTGCTCGGGGCGCCGTTCTACGTCATGGACCGCGTCGACGGCGTCGTCGTGCGTGAGACGCTGCCCGGCGCGCTTGCGCCCGAACCGGCCGCGTGTGCGTTCGCGCTCGTCGACGCGCTCGTGGGTATCCATGCGTTCGACTGGCGCGCCGGTGGCCTCGGCGACTTCGGCCGGCCCGAGGGGTATCTCGAACGGCAGGTGCCGCGCTGGCTCGGTCAGCTCGAGCGCTACAAGACGCGCGACCTGCCGGAGGTGGACGAGGCCGGCCGCTGGCTCGCCGCGCACACCCCGGCGATGCAGGAGCCGACGGTGATCCACGGCGACTACAAACTCGACAACGTGATGTTCGCCGCCGCGCTCCCCGTACGGCTCGTGGCCGTGGTCGATTGGGAGCAGTCGACGATCGGAGACCCGCTCGTCGACGTCGGCTGGATGATCGGGTTGTGGGCAGCGCCGGACGAGCCCGCGTCGCTGACCGGCCCGGCCCCGTTGGGAGTCGCGGCGCCGACGCGCGCCGAGCTCATCGCGCGGTACGCGGACGCGAGCGGTCGCGATCTCGAGCACCTGGCGTTCTATTGCGTCCTGGGGCTGTTCAAGCTCGCCTGCGTCATGGAGGGTTCGTACGCGCGCTTCAAGGCGGGGACGAGCGACGATGCGTACTTTGCCGCGCTCGCGGAAGGCGTCCCCGCGCTCGCTCGCCGAGCGCTGCGATTCGCCGCGGGCGAACTGACGTAGTTACACGATGTCGACGATCACCGGCGCGTGGTCGGACGGTTGCGTGCCTTTGCGGGCGTTGCGGTCGACCACCGCGAAGACGACGCGGTCGGCGACGGGTTTCGTGGCCAGCACGAGGTCGATGCGCATGCCCCGGTGCTGGTGGAAGTCGCCGGCGCGGTAGTCCCAGTAGGTGAAGAGGCGGTCGGCGGCGGGGTACATGCGGCGGAAGACGTCGTCGAGACCCCACCGCGTCAGCTCGACGACTGCCTCGCGCTCGGCGGGCGTCACGTGTGTCGAACCCGCGAACGCCTTCGGATCCCACACGTCGCGATCCTCCGGCGCGACGTTGAAGTCGCCGAGCACGACGAGCGGTTCGTCGGGCGCATGGCACTTGTCGAGCCACTCGCGCACCATGGCGAGCCACTGGAGCTTGCGGTCGTAGAACTCCGTACCGACCGCGCGACCGTTGGGGACGTACACGGTCACGAACCGCACGCCGCCCGCGGTCGCCCCGAGGATGCGCGCGTCGCCTTCGTAGGGATCGGCGAAGCCGTCGCCGCACCCGAACTCCACCCGGTCGATACCGATGCGCGACAGGATCGCGACACCGTTCCACTGTCCCTGCCCGTGGTGCACCGAGTCGTAGCCGAGCCCCCGGAACGTCAAGGCGGGGAACGACTTGTCGGAGAGCTTCGTCTCCTGGAGGCAGAGCACGTCGACGTCGGCGTAGCCGAGGAATTCCTCGACCCGCGGGAGCCGAGCCTTCAACGAGTTGACGTTCCACGTTGCGAATCGCATCTCAGCCGGCAAGGTACCGCGGGTTGGCGACGAGAAGCTTCTCGCGCACCGTCGCGCGCAACTCGTCGCGCAGGTCGTCGAGGCGGTCGTCGAGGTCGCCGGCGCGAATCTGCGCCGCGAGCACGCGGTCGCGTTCCCGGTCCGCATCGGCGAGCGCGGCGAAGCCGCTGTGCTCGAGCTCGCGTTCGACGATCCCCAGCGCGTTGACCGCGACGCGCACGTGGAACCGGACGCGCCCTTCGGTCGCGGGGAGCACGTCGCCCTCGAGGAACTCGCGCACTGCTGCGACGAGCTCGCCTGCGCTCGGACGATCTTGAGCCATCACCATCCTCCGTCGAGGATCGCCAGCAGATCCCACTCCATCTCCGCGACCCGGCGTCCGAGCATCGCCAGCTCGACCGAGCGGACGACGCCGTTGAGGTGCGTGAGCGACTGGCCGATGCAGATGACGCCCCACTTCAACGTGCCGAGCGCGGTCCACCACCGCAGCGTCTCCACGTCGGGCGCGACCCCGCCGGCGCGTTCGTACGCCACGAGGAGATCCTCGACGTCGCCGCAACCGCCGACGACCTGCTCGGCGACGCCGAAGCGCCACGACTTCACGCACAGCCAGCCGAGGTCCTCGACCGGGTCGCCGAGGTGCGCGAGCTCCCAGTCGAGCACCGACACGATCCCGGCGGGCGACACGACGAAGTTGCCGTTGCGGAAGTCTCCGTGCACGAGCCGCGGCGCGGCCGGGCGCTCGGGCGCGCGCTGCGCGAGCCACCGCAATCCGAGCTCGAACGTCGGGTGGGGCTCGCCGAACGCGTCGAGCAGGCCGCGGTACTGGTCGAGTTGCTCGCGTGCCCCGAGGACCGGGAGTGGCGGCAGCGACGAGACGGGCACCGCGTGGATGCGCGCCGCGATCGTGCCCGACTGCTCCGCGAACCGCGCTCGGGCGCCACTGAATTGCGCTTCGCGCAGGATGCGGCGCGGGATCGTCTCGCCCTCGACGCGTTCCATCACGAAACCGGCGCCCAGATCGTCGGACGGTTCGAGCAGCAGCCGGACGGCGGGCACCGGGACGCCCGCGGCGCGGGCCGCGACGACGATCGCGTACTCCGTGGAGCGGTCGCTGTGACCGCTGTACCCGGCCGGATCGCGCCGCAGGACGAGCGCATGGCGCCCACCGTCGCCGTCGAGCGCGTCGAACGACCATGTCTCGCGCGAGGCGCCGCCCGACAGCCGGTGCAATCCCTCGACCTGCACCGGGGGCGCGAGCACCCGGGCCAGCGCCGCCGAGACCGTTTCCGCAGCAGGAGCGGCCACCACGGGTCGGGCACCGTAGCCGGGCGGGCATCTGCACGAATTCTCCACATGCAGGAGCGGTGATCGCCCCGCCTGTGTCCTTATCCTCGGGGCGTGACCGCGGCGCCGGTGGCCACCCGCACGATCGCCGTCATCGAGGACGAGCGGTCGATCGCCTCGGCCGTCGCGGCGCGGCTGCGCAGCGAGGGCTACGAGGTGGAGATCGCGACCGACGGCCCGGCGGGCGTCTCGCTGTGCGAAAGGCTCCAGCCCGATCTCGTCGTGCTCGACCTCATGCTCCCGGGTCTCGACGGCATCGAGGTGTGCCGGCGCATCCAGGCGGTCCGGCCGGTGCCGGTCCTCATGCTGACCGCGCGCGACAGCGAGCGCGACATGCTGGTCGGTCTCGCACAGGGTGCCGACGACTACATGACGAAGCCGTTCAGCCCTCGCGAGCTCGTCGCACGCGTCCACGCGATCCTTCGCCGGGTCGACCGCGAGCACGCCGGCGAGGTGCCCTCGGCCGTACACGTGCGCGGCGTCGTCCTCGAGACGGGTTCCCGCCGCGTGTGGCGCGGCGACGAAGCGGTGCATCTCACGCCGACGGAGTTCGATCTCGTGCTCTTCCTGGCGACGCGGCCCGGCCGCGTCGTGACGCGCGAAGAGCTGCTCGAGCACGTGTGGGGTTACGAGGTCCCGTCGGGGGCGCGCACGGTCGACTCTCATGTCCGGTCGGTGCGTCGAAAGCTCGGCGCGGACCTCATCCGCACGGTCCACGGCGTGGGCTACGCGATCGAGACGGACGAGGCCTGACGTGCGCGTCCGCCGCCCGCCCGAACGGCCGCTCGACCCGCTGCCGACGCTCAAACTGAAGCTGTCGGTGGTGATCCTCGCCGCGGTCGCGGTGACCGTCGTGGGGACGTGGGCGCTCATCCACCTCGGGCTCTGGCCGTCGGTGTCGGGCGCGACGGCGGGATCGATCGCACTCGGCGTCGTCTGGTTCCTTGCGCGCGGCATGACGACGCCCCTTCGCGAGATGGCCGATGCGGCGGGAACGATGGCGCGCGGCGACTTCAGCCGCCGCATCACGGTGACGTCGCGCGACGAGATCGGCGCGCTCGCCGAGGCGTTCAACCACATGGCGTCGGAGCTGGCGGAGACCGACCGAGTGCGGCGCGATCTCGTCGCGAACGTGAGCCACGAGCTGCGTACGCCGATCACCGCGCTCCAGGCGCAACTCGAGAACATCGTCGACGGTGTCGAGCCTCCCGATCCGGAGAAGCTCCGCACGATGCTCGCGCAGGTCGAACGCCTCGGCCGCCTCGTGCAGCAGCTCCTCGACCTGTCGCGCCTCGAGTCGGGCACCCTGCCGCTCGATCGGCGGGAGTTCGACGTCGCGCCGATGCTCGAGCTCGCGGTGCGAGAGACGCGCCTGCACGCGGGCGACGTGCGCCTGCGGGTCGAGGTTGACCCGCCCGACCTCTGCCTCGACGCCGACGCCGAACGACTCCACCAGGTGATCGCGAACCTCGTCGAGAACGCCGTGCGGCACTCGCCACCGGGAGACGAGGTGGTGGTGCGCGCGTACCCCTTCGACCGCGCGGTCCGCTTCGAGGTCGCCGACCACGGGCCCGGTATCCCCGAGGCGGATGCGGTGCGTGTGTTCGAGCGCTTCTACCGCGCCGACAGCGCACGCTCGTCCGACCACGGCGGCGCCGGCCTCGGCCTGGCGATCGCCCAGTGGATCGTCGACCTGCACGGCGGTGAGATCCACTCCGAGCGCGGCGACCCCGACGGATGCCGCATGGTGTTCGACATCCCCGATACCCGCACCGACCACCACGCAGGAAGGACGCTCGCGTGCCCCTGACATCGATCGACGATGCGTTGCTACGGATCCGGCGCGGGGAGATGGTGCTCGTCGTCGACGACGAGGACCGCGAGAACGAGGGCGACCTCACGCTCGCGGCACAGTGGGTGAGCGCGGAAGCGATCAACTTCATGCTGCGATGGGCACGCGGGCTCGTGTGCATGCCCTGCGACGGTGCGCGCCTCGACGCGCTCGGACTCGGCCCGATGGTCGCGCCCGGTGCCGCGGGCTGCGACACCGCATTCACGGTGTCGGTCGACCACCGCAGCGCGGGCAGCGGCATCGGGGCGGGCGATCGCGCGTTGACCATCCGCCGCATGCTTGCGCCGGACGCGACGCCGGACGAGTTCGTGCGGCCGGGCCACGTGTTCCCGCTGCGGGCGCGCGCCGGCGGCGTGCTCGAACGGCGGGGCCACACCGAGGCGGCAGTCGACCTCGCCCGGCTGGCGGGGCTCGCGCCGGCCGCCGTGATCTGCGAGGTGCTCCACGACGACGGTTCACCGGCGCGCCTGCCGTACCTCGAGCTCTTCGCCGCCGAACACCGGATCGCGATGGTCTCCGTCGCGCAGGTGGTCGATCACGTCGCGGCGTCGGACGGCGACGGCATCGGTCGTCCGGTGTCGCCGGAACATCTAGTGTCCGGGGCCTGAGCCGAGCGAGTGCGAGCCGGGTATCCCGGGGAGCAGCGAGGCGTGGCCCGAGCGGCCCTGCAGAGCGGAGAAGGATGAGCCCCGCGGTCACCGAGATCACCAGCGGCCTCGAGTTCCCCGAGGGACCGGTCGCGATGCCCGACGGCACCGTCCTCGTCACGGAGCTGCGCGGCCGCCGCATCACGCGAGTCCATCCCGACGGGCGCAAGGAGACGGTCGCGGAACCGGGCGGCAGCCCGAACGGCGCCGCGATCGGACCCGACGGGGCGCTCTACGTCACCAACAGCGGCGGCTGGCAGTTCCACGAGGTGATGGGGCTGCACATCCCGGACACGCAGCAGCCGCCCGACTACACCGGCGGGCGCATCGAGCGCATCGACCTGTCGTCGGGTGACGTGAAAGTGCTCTACACCGACTGCGACGGCGTGGAACTGGTCGGGCCGAACGACCTCGTCTTCGACGCGCACGGCGGCTTCTACTTCACCGACCACGGCAAGGACCGCGGCCGCGTGCGTACGCACGGCGCGGTCTACTACGCGCTCGCCGACGGTTCGTCGATCCGCGAGGTCGTGTACCCCCTCGAGTCCCCGAACGGGGTGGGGCTGTCACCCGATGGCGACCGCCTGTACGTCGCCGAGACCCACACCGGTCGCGTGTGGGCCTGGACGCTCTCGGGCCCCGGAGCCCTCGTCGGCGGGGCCGGAGTGTCCGCGAACGGTGGCGACATGATCTGCGGTCTCGCCGGCATGCAGCTGTTCGACTCCCTCGCGGTCGACAGCGCGGGCAACGTCGTGGTCGCCACGCTCGTGACCGGCGCGCTCAGCGTCATCAGCCCGACCGGTGATCTGATCGACCAGGTCCTCGTCGGCGACCCGATGGTCACCAACGTCGCGTTCGGCGGCCCCGACTTGACCACGGCGTACGTGACGCTGTCGGGAACCGGTCGTCTCGGGTCCTTGCCGTGGCCGCGGCCCGGGCTCCGGCTCGCGTACTGAAGCGCGTCGCGGCCGCGCGCCTCCGGCTCGACCTGACGCAGACGTCAGCATCTACGCTGCGCGGAATGGGACCGCTGCAAGGTGTGAAGATCGTGGAGCTGGCGGGGATCGGCCCGGGACCGTTCTCGGGGATGCTCCTGTCGGACATGGGCGCCGACATCGTGCGCGTCGACCGCGCCGGCCAGGTGAACCCGGCGTCGTTCGACAAGCCGAACCTCGAGCCGATGTACCGCGGCCGGCGCTCGATCGGCGTCGACCTCAAGAACCCGGAAGGCGTCGAGACGGTGTTGCGCCTGGTCGAGCAGGCCGACGCGCTGATCGAGGGCTACCGCCCCGGCGTCACCGAGCGACTCGGTCTCGGTCCCGACGTGTGTCTGGCCCGCAACCCGCGCCTCGTCTACGGGCGCATGACCGGTTGGGGTCAGGACGGTCCGATGGCCCAGGCGGCGGGCCACGACATCAACTACATCGCGCTCGCGGGCGCGCTCGCGCACTTCGGCCGCGCGGGTGACAAGCCCGTCCCGCCGATCAACGTCGTCGGCGACTTCGGCGGTGGCGGCATGTTCATGGCGTTCGGCATCGTGTGTGGCGTCCTCGAAGCGCAGCGTTCAGGCAAAGGTCAGGTCATCGACGTCGCGATGGTCGACGGCTCCGCCGTTCTGATGACGATGATGTGGGGACTGAAGGCGATCGGTTTCTGGGACGAGGCGCTCGGTCAGAACGTGCTCGACTCCGGCGCGCCGTTCTACGACACGTACGAGACGGCCGACGGCAAGCACGTCGCACTCGGGTCGCTCGAGCCGCAGTTCTACGCGGAGCTGATCCAGCGGCTCGGCCTCGAGGGCGACGACCTGCCCGCGCAGATGGATCGCTCGGGTTGGCCGGTGCTGCGCGAGAAGTTCACGGCGTTGTTCAAGACGAAGACGCGTGCGGAGTGGGACGCAATCCTGCGCGGCAGCGATGCGTGCTACGCGCCTGTCCTCACGATGTCGGAAGCGGCGAACGACGAGCACATCCGCGCGCGCGGCACGATCGTCGAGGCGCACGGTGTCGCGCAGCCCGCGCCGGCACCGCGCTTCTCCCGCACCGCACCCGAGATCGGACTGCCTGCGCCGTGGGCCGGACAGCACACCGACGAGGCGCTCACCGACTGGGGCTTCAGCGCGTCCGACATCGCGAAGCTGCGCGAAACCGGCGCCATCGCCTGATCCGCTACAAGCTCACGGCGACGGTCGGACCGTCGCACGTCGCGGCGCCGTCGGGGCGCGTCGAGACCCATTCCGTGACCGCTTCGCACAGCGTGCCGGGCGCGGCGTCGGCATGCTCGACGAACGAGAGCCGTACCGCCACCTCGTCGCCGCGCCGCCACTGGACCATCTCGCCGCCCGCCCACGCCGCAGCCGCCTCGCGCGGCCCGTCGACACCGGCGATGTCGAAGAGGAACATCAGGTCGGCCGCGCCGAAGGTCTGGCGCCGCACCTCCTCCCAACCCGCGCCGTCGGGCGCGATCGGGTCGGGCGCGTCGGCTGCCGCCTCGCGGCGGTCGTAGCGTTCGGGAAAGAGGATCTGCGCGGTCGTGGTCGGCGGGTCGCGGTACAGGTCGTCGACGGCCGACCAGCCGCCGCGCTGGCGCTCGCACACGAACCCGAGACCTTCGTTGTAGGGGAACAGGAGCTGCGCGGCGAGGAAGGGCGGCGCGGCTTCGAGCGCCTCCTGTGACGCCGCCACCTGCTCGTCGGAGATGTTCAGCAGCTCCTCGAGGTCGATCGCGACCAGTTGGAACATCGAGTGCGTGAGTACAGCGTCGCCCTCCACGACGGCCGCGGCCGCGGCCGCGGCGTCGGGGTCGGCGGTGTGCGGGTCGTCGTCGGGCAACCCGAGCGCCTGGTCGGCCAGAGCGTGCTCGAGCTCGTGGGCGATGATGGTCAGCTCGGTCGCGTCGAACCCGTCGCCCTCGTCGCCGAGCACGACCAGCTCGTCCGTCGTGGGGTCGTAGTAGCCGGCGACCTGTTCGCCGTAGAGCGTCGCGAGCTCGCCGCGCAGGTCGCTGCCGGCCGGGATGGCGCCGAGCGCGACGTAGAGCTCCTCGTCGGCGCGTTCGACGTCGTCCGGGTAGTCGCGCGCGAACGCTCCGGCGATGCGGTCGCTCATCTCGTCGGCGGTCACGTAGGTCGGTTCCGGGATCGTGTCGAACTGCAGCTCGCGCTGGTCCTGGACGATGCGGGCGACGGCGTCGAACTGCTCGGCAGTACCTTCGGGAAGCTCGACACGTGCGCTCGGGTCGAACAGCTCGGCGATCGCGCCGGTCACGCAGGTCACGGTGCGCGGGCTGATGTCGTCGGCCGGCGACGTGTCGCCGTCGTCCGGCTCGACCGGTACGGCCGGAGTGTCGTCGTCGTCATCGTCGCCGCTCGCGAACCACGCGACGCCGCCCGCGACGAGGGCGAGCACGAGGACGACGACCACTGCGACGGTCGCCGCCGAGGCGCGACGGAGTGGTGGCTCGCCCGCCGGCCGGTGGGGCAGAGGTCGGTCGACGTTCACAGGGTTGCCCCGTCGACGAGCGCGAGCACGCGGCAGGTCGCGCTCGAGAGCGCGACCTGTTCGTCGCCGACGATCGTCACGTGGCCGAGCTTGCGACCGCGCCGTGGTGCCTTGCCGTAGTCGTGCAGGTGGGCGCCGGGCACCGCGAGCACCTCGGCGTGGCGGGGCATCGCGCCGATGCAGTTGACCATCACCGCCGGTGTGCGCGAAGTCGTCGGCCCGAGCGGCCAGCCGAGCACCGCGCGCACGTGGTTCTCGAACTGGCTCGTGTGCGAGCCCTCGATGGTCCAGTGACCGCTGTTGTGCACCCGCGGCGCGATCTCGTTGGCGAGGAGCGCGTCGCCGGTGTCGAACAGCTCGATGCAGCACACGCCGACGTAATCGTGGGCGTCGAGCAACGGCCGGATGCACGCCTCGGCGCGGTCCTGCAGGTCGCGGTCGAGGCCGGGCGCCGGAGCGCGCGTGACGCGCAAGATCCCGTCGCGGTGCTCGTTCTCGACCACCGGCCACGACGAGAACGTCCCGTCGGCGCCGCGCACGGCGACGACGGAGAGCTCCCGGCGGAAGGGGACGAACGCTTCGACGATCGACGGCACGCCGCCGAGCACCGCCCACGCCGCGTCGACATCGGCGGGGGAGCGGAGGAGATGCTGGCCCTTGCCGTCGTAGCCGCCGCGGCGCGTCTTGCACACTGCGGGTGTTCCGAGCTCCTCGATCGCCGCCCGCAACGAAGGCTGATCGTCGACGGCCCGGAAGTCTGCGGTCGGCACGCCGAGCGCTCGCAGCGCCTGCTTCTCGACGAGGCGGTCCTGGCTGAGCTCGAGCACGGCGGGGGACGGATGCACGGGCGCCACGTCGCCCGCCGCCCGCGCGGTCGCGGCCGGGACCCCTTCCCACTCGAAGGTCACGACGCTCGCTCCGTCGGCGGCCTTGCGGGCCGCGACCTGGTCGTCGAGCGCGCCGACCACGAGATCACCGACGGCGCCCGCGGGCGCGGAACCCGACGGGTCGAGGAACCCGAACTCGACGCCGAGCGGGATGCCCGCCAGCCCGAGCATGCGCCCGAGCTGCCCGCCTCCGAGCACGGCGATCCGTTCCGTCACGCAGGGCACGCTAGCGACTCATGCGATCTCCGCGAGGCCCGGCTCGTCGCGCCGCAAGGACTCGATCTTGTCGAGCGGCCGCTGGAGCGCGCGGTGGCGTGTCGTCATCAGCGCCTCGTACTCCTTGCCGACTTGGTCGAACTTCTGCTGGACCTTCTCGAGCTGCGCGACATAGCGCTCCCACTGGCGTGTGAACTCCGACAGCAACGTCAGGATCTCGTCGGACGTCTTCTCGAGCCGGAAGTTGTCGACCGCCTGGCGGACCACGGCCAGCACCGCGTACAGCGTGAGCGGCGAGCACAGCACGATCTTGTGGCGCAACGCGTCGTCGAGCACCGACCGGTCGTGTTCGTTGACGAACGCGTACACCTGCTCGTTCGGGATGAACAGCAGCAGGCAGTCGACGGTCTCGCCCTCGCGGTCGAGGTACCCGCGGGTCGTCAGCTCCTTGACGCGCGCGCGGACGTCGCGCAGGAACTGGTCGCGGAACTGCCGCCGTTCGATGTCGCTCGTCGCCTCGAGATGCCGCACGTAGTTGTCGAGCGGGAACTTCACGTCCATGTGCATCACCAGGCCGTTGGGCAGCATGAACGTGTAGTCGGGCCGCGTGCCGGAGTCGGCGAGCGTTCCCTGGCGGCGGTAGTTGACGCCCTCGAGGAACCCGGCGAGGCGCAGCACGTCCTCCGCCATGCGCTCGCCCCACTGGCCGCGCACCTTCTGGCTGGCGAGCGCCTCGCGTAGTTGCTGCGTGTGCTCGGCGAGGGCCGTCAGCCCTTCGTGTTGGCGGGCCAACTCGTTGGCGAGGGTGCCGAACGCCTTCGAGCGTTCGGCGTCGAGCCCGCGGACGAGCTCGCCGACCCGTTCGAGCTGGCCGGACATCGTCGCCAGCTGCTGGTCGATCAGCGACTTCTTGCCGTCGAGCTCCGACGCCGTGCGCGCCCGCTCCTGCTCCAGCACGGCACGGTTCGCCTCCAGCATCTGCGCCAGCGTGGCGCCTCCGGGCCGCCGCCCGGCGAGCACGAGCGCGACCACCGCCGCGAACGCGGCCCCGACCCCGATTCCGAGCACGATCTCCATGACCGGGACGGTAACGAAGCGGTGTGACAGTGACGCCGGAAGGCTCGGTGCCCGCTCAGGAGGCGAGATCGAACGCGGACACGGCTTCGTACCCGAGCACCTGCGCGACCAGCCGGCGCGCCGAGCTCGACCGCTCGTCCGCGTACCTCCGGGCCGCCGCGTCGTACGCCGCCGCCTGTTCGGGGACCGGCGCCCCGGCATAGGCGTCGAGCGCGGCGACGACCTCCGGCCGGCCCGAGAGGCGCACGGATGCGCGTACCGTGGCCGCGAGCCGGCGTCCGAGCCCCTCGAGCCGGTTGGCCGCGTCGACCTGCGCATCGACCGGTGCGTTCCCGCGGCGCGCCGAGCGCCAACGCTCGAGCGCGTCGTCGACGTCGCTCACCAGCGCGGCGGCCGGCCCGCCCGTGTCGCCGATGGCCGCGGTGACCGCGCCCAGCAACGCGTAGCGAGCGTCGAGCGGCTCGGCGAGTGCACTCCAACTCGCCTCGACATCGTCGCGCGCGCGCTCGAGCTGCGAGCGCGCGACGAGGGTGTAGCCGGCGGCAGCGGCGACGACCAGCGCGAGCGCAAGGAGCAAGATCCGACGCACCAAGCGCATGGCGCGCAAACCCTAGTGCCGCCGGCGGTTGCTCCTGCGGTCCGCCGCGCTACCGTAGGGCATGGCCCGCTCCCGGGCCGCGCGCGTTGCCTTCGTGGCCGCCCTGCTCGGGAGCGTCGGGTGGGGCTGGTTCGCCGGCAGCCGTGCGGCCGCGTACCGAGCCCGAGTGGTCGACGTGGTCGACGGCGACACGATCGTCGTCGCGTACGCCGACGGCACACGCGACACCGTTCGGCTCCTCGGGGTCGACACTCCCGAGACGGTCCACCGCGATCGACCGGTCGAGTGCTTCGGGCCCGAAGCAAGCGCCTTCACGAACGGACGGCTCGCGGGTCGAGTCGTGACGCTCGAACGCGATGCGCAGCTGCGCGACCAGTACGGCCGGCTCCTCGCATACGTCCACGTCGAAGGCGGGCACTTCAACGCCGAGCTGCTGCGCGCCGGCTACGCGCGCACGTTGCTGATCGCGCCCAACGGCGAGCGGGGTCGCGAGCTCCTGCGCGCCGAGCTCGACGCTCGCGCCGCGCGCCGCGGTGTCTGGGCTTCGTGCTGACGGGCGTTCAGCTCGTCAGGCGGACGCGCAGCTTGTCGATGGCGGCGCCGAGCAGGTCGCGCGCTTCGGATCGCGTGCACCCGAGCTCCGGCGCGAGCTTCTTGATCGGCAGCGGCGGTGCGCCGTCGAGCCCGAAGCGACGGACCACGGCCGCGTGCTCGCGCTCGGTCAGCGAATCGAAGGCGTGCGGGTCGGCACGGAGCTCGAGTGCGTCGAGGTCGAGCTCGGCGTCGTCGACGACGTCGGGCTCGGTCGCCGCATCCGGGTAAGGCCACCCGTCGTCGGTGGGGAACATCGGCAGCGTCGACCAGGCCATGCGCTCATGGTGCGCCTCCGCCGGCTCGCCGTCAACGGCCGCGTCGCGGCTGCGGCGGGCGCGCCGCGCGCAACGTGGCGCGCAGCTCGTCGAGCCCCTCGTGCGGGCGCACCGGCCGGCTCGCGACGCGCTGCGCGGCGAGCTCGAGTGGCTCCAGCCAGGGGCTGGGGGCGCGGGTTGCTCTCCGGCCGCGCACGGTCCGGGCGCGTGCCCACGAGCAGTGCAGCGCGTCGGTCGCGCGGCTGAGCGCGACGTGCAGGAGGCGCCGTTCCTCGGCGAGCGCCGCAGGAGCACCGGCCCACGCGATCGGCACCAAGCCCTGTTCGAGCCCGGTCACGAACACGACGCGCCACTCGAGTCCCTTTGCCCGGTGGAACGTCGCGAGCTCGACGCCGCCTGCGTCGGTGTCGGGCGGGACGACCGCCAGCCACGCCAGGAACCCGCCGAGGCTTCCGGGCCCGCCGTCGGCTGCGAGGTACTCGCGCCCGAGGCGCAGCAGTGTGTCGCGATGGTCGCGCTCGGCCGGGTCGACCACGCGGACCCCGGCGCGCTCCTCCGGGTCGTCGGGCGGCGACTCGTCGTCGTCGATCTCGGCCGCCAGGTCGGCGAGGTGGTCGGTGAACGGCCGGCCCGGAGCGGCGCGCTCCGCCGCGCGCAGCCGCGCCAGCAACGTGTGGACACCCGCGCGGTCGGCGAAGCGCTGCTCGCCCGTGACCCGGCAGGGAATGCCCCGGCGCGCGCACGCCGCCTCGAACGCGCCCGACTGCGCGTTCGTACGGAACAGTACGGCCATCGCCTCCCACGCGACGCCGTCGGCGTACGCGCGCCACAGGCCCTGTGCCACACCAGCGGCCTCGGCGTCGTCGTCGTCGTACGCCACCACGCTCGGGGCGTCGCCTCCCGGCCGGACGGCCTGCACCGGTTCCCGCTCGATGCCCGATCCGGGGCCGAGCAGGCACTCCGCGACCGCGACCACCTGCGGCGTCGACCGGTAGTTGCGCTCGAGCGCGATCGTGGTGGCCCCGGGATAACGAGTCGCGAACTCGGCGAGGGGCGTGGCGTCGGCCCCCGCGAACGCGTAGATGGACTGCGCGACGTCGCCGACGACGAACAGATCGTCCCGCCCGCCCAGCCACGCGTCCACGAGGCGGAGCTGCAGCGGCGTCGCGTCCTGGAACTCGTCGACGAACAGGTGACGGAAGCGCCAGCGCTGCGCCGCCGCGAACTGCTCGTCGCGCTCGATCGCGTCCGCGCTCCAGGCGAGCAGGTCGTCGAAGTCGCAGCAACGGTGCCGGCGCTTCTCGAGCTCGTAGCGGGCGAAGACTTCGGCGATCTCGTCGGCCGGCCGCGGGAGCCGGCGGCCCGCGGCCGAGGCCTGCTCGGCGAAGCGATCGGGGGGAACCAGCCGCGCCTTCGCCCACTCGATCTCGGCCGCGATGTCGGCGATCTCGGCGCGCGAGGTCCGCCGGGCCGGGTGGCCGCGGCCCCGCACGAGCGGCCCGAGCAGCTTCGCCTTCGACGCGAGCACGGTCGGCGGCTCGCGGCCCGCCTCGGCCGCTCGACGGCGCAGCTGCGCGAGGGCCAGCGCATGGAACGTCCCGGCAGTCACGTGCTCGCGCACACCGAGCACGCCGAGTCGCTCGACGAGCTCGCCCGCCGCCTTGCGGGTGAACGTGACGGCGAGCACGTGGCGGGCCGACGCGTCGCCTTCACGGATCCGGTACGCGATGCGACGCGTCAGCACGCGTGTCTTGCCCGAGCCGGCGGGGGCCAGGACGGCGAGCGGGCGCGCAGGTGACGTGACCGCTTCGCGTTGACGCGCGTCGAGGTCGTCGAGCAGCGGGTCGCGCACGGCGCCACGGTACCGATGCGCGCTGACAGCCATCGTGACGCCGCGTGCCGGGTGGGGCGAGGAACGCGGGAAGGCCCCGAGTAGTCTTCGCTGCGTCGCAGCTCCGAGCTCCTCGGGGCCTCGTTCCCTCGACCGGCCGTGTCTCCGAGAGCAAGGCCCTCGCAGGCGCTCTCGGCGGCAGCGGCCGCTCGTTCGTGTGCCACCCGGAGGGCGACGCACGTCCGGTTGCCTGACGCCCGTTTCCTTTCCGCCACCGAAGTGGAGGGCCGGAGCCCGGCGCACCGGCGAACCGGCAGAGGCGACGATACGACCGCCCCGGCGCGCGGTCAAGCAGAAATTCGCGCGCAGGCCGTGCAGGTTTCGCGTCTACGTTGCGCGCCGTGCACGTCCCGCGCCGTCGCTTCGAGCAGCTCGTCGCGGAAGCGCTCGACTCGCTGCCCGCTGACCTGCTCGAACACGCCGAGAACGTTGCCGTGCTCATCGCCGACACGCCGAGCGCGGCGCAGCGCGCCCACGCGGCGGACGCCGACTTGTTCGGGCTGTACGAGAGCGACGAGGTGATGCCGGACCGCATCACGCTGTTCCGCCACACGCTGTGCAACGCGTGCGAGGACGAGGACGACCTGTTCGAGGAGATCCGCGTGACGCTCGTGCACGAGTTCGCCCACCACTTCGGTATCGACGACGACCGCCTCGACGAGCTCGGCTGGAGCTGACGCGCCGGCCGCGGGTGCTTCTTTCCTTGTCGCACGCGGACGGTATATGTAAGGGCATGGAGATCGAGCTCGTACGCGGGACGAGGCGGCGCAAGCACGTAGAAGCCGTCCTGGTGGGTGACCGCCTGCGCGTGTCGTTCCCTCGATGGATGTCGCTCGCCGAGGCACAGGAGGTCGCGGAGGAGCTCGCCGAGCGGATGCGCCGGCGCGTCGACCCGTCGTTCATCGACGTCGCGGCTCGCGCGCGTCGCCTCGCGCGCGAGTACGGGTTCCCGCGGCCCCGGCAGGTGAAGTGGGTCGACAACCAGGGTCAGCGCTGGGGATCCTGCACACCCGACGACCGGTCGGTGCGCGTCTCGTCCAGGCTCGCGGCCTTCCCCGCGTGGGTGCTCGACTACGTCCTCGTCCACGAGCTCGCGCACTTCCTGGTCCACCACCACGGCCCGGCGCACGACGACCTCGTGAACCGGTACCCGCTGGCCGAGCGGGCCCGCGGGTTCCTCATCGCGAAGGACCTCGACCCGGCGGGCGACGGAGAACCCGAAGCGCTGTCGATCGGCGACGTCCGTCCCTGAGCGCCCGCCGCGGGCGTACGATCGACGCATGCCTTACCCGCGGCGGCTGTTGAACGAAGGCGAGGAGCTCGCGCTCGACCTGAAGCCCCACTGGTGGTTCTTCTCGAAGCAGATCGTCGCCGGATCGGCGCTGCTGGTGCTGTTCGTGCTGGTGTGGAGCATCGACAACACGATCACCTGGTGGGCGTGGGCGTTGCTCGCGTTGGTGTGGGCCGGGTGGCTCGGGCTCGTCTACCTCGACTGGTACTTCACCCACTTCGTCGTCACCAACAACCGGGTCGTCTACCGGACCGGCGTGCTCGCGAAGCGCGGCGTCGAGATCCCGCTGGGCCGCATCAACAACATCAACTTCAACCAGTCGATCTGGGAGCGCGTCATCGGTGCGGGCGACCTCGAGATCGAGTCGGCCGGCGAACACGGGCTGTCGACGTTCGAGGACGTGCGCCACCCCGACGGTGTGCAGCAGGAGATCTACCGCCAGATCGAGTCGAACGCGAAGCGCCAGGCCTCGTGGGCGGTCGCGGCGCCCGCCGCACCCGCCGCCCCCGCGGCGCCGGCGGTGAGCATCCCCGAGCAGATCCAGCAGCTCGCCGACCTGCGCGACCGCGGCGTGATCAGCGCGGCGGAGTTCGAGGCGAAGAAGGCGCAGCTCCTCGAGCGCATGTGAGGCGGGTCGCCCCATGAGGGTCCGTGCCCCATGAGGGTCGTGTCGCTCGTCCCGTCGGCCACCGAGACACTTGTGGCGCTCGGTGTGCGACCGGTCGCCGTGACGCGCTTTTGCGACCGGCCCGATCTCCCCGCCGTCGGCGGGACGAAGAATCCCGACGTGCGGGCGATCGTCGCCCTCGCACCCGACGTGGTCGTCGTCAACGACGAGGAGAACCGTCTGCAGGATGCCGAGGCGCTGCGCGCCGCCGGGCTCGCGCTGCACGCGATCTCTCCGCGTTCGGTGGAGGACGTCGGTCCCGAGGTGCGGGCGCTCGCCGAGCGGGTCGACCGTCCCGTGCCGTCGCCGTTCGGCGCCGGCGAGTGGGACGACTGGCTCGCTTCGACGCTCACGCCCCGGTGGTGGGACGCGTTCGTCCCGGTCTGGAAGCACCCGTGGATGTCGCTGGGCACCGAGACGTACGCAGCCTCGCTGCTCGATCTGCTCGGCATCGGCAACGTCTTCGCCGACTCGCTGCTGCGGTACCCCGAGGTCGACCTCGCCGAGGTGGCCGCCCGCGCCCCGAGTGTGATCCTCCTGCCGAGCGAGCCGTACCCCTTCGGTCCGCGCCATGTCGCGGAGGTGCGCGCGCGGGTGCCCGGCGTGCCGGTTGCCCTCGTCGACGGTCGCGACCTGTTCTGGTGGGGGATCCGCACGCCCGCGGCCGCGGCGCGGCTGCGGGCGGCGATCAGTCGCTGACGCCCGGCGCGCCGAGGTCGCGCAGGTGCGCTCGGATCCGCTCGGCTGCGTCGTCGAGCGTCTCGGCGTCGGGAGACGGGTCGGCGTGCGCGAACGACAGCTCGCCCGCGCTGTTGATCGGGACGATGTGCAGGTGGACGTGCGGGACCTCGTCGCCCACGACGAGCACGCCGATCCGCCGGGGCGAGAACGCCGCCTGCTGTGCCCGGCCGACCCACTGGCCGACGTGCATCAGGTGCGCGGCAAGGTCGGGATCGAGGTCGATCCAGTGGTCGACCTCCTCCCGAGGGACGACGAGCGTGTGCCCGGGCTTCATCGGGTTGATCGACAGGAACGCGACGGCCCGGTCGTCGCGCCACACGAAGCGCCCCGGCAGCTCGCCGTCGATGATGCGTGTGAAGATGCTCATCCAGCCTCCCCGGCGCCGCCGACCGCTTCGACGGGGAACGCCGACGCGTCGAGTCCGGTTCGCGCACGGTAACGCGCCGCGAGCGCGGCCGTGATGTCGAGCTCGGCCGGGACGAGCGCGACGATGCAGCCGCCGAACCCGGCGCCCGTCAGGCGCGCGCCGAGCGCGCCGTGCTGCATGGCGAGCTCGACGAGCAGGTCGAGCTCGGGTGTCGAGACCCGGAAGTCGTCGCGCAGCGACGCGTGACTGGCCAGCATGAGGCGCCCGCACGCGTCGAGATCGCCCCGGCGCAGCTCCGCGGCGAACGCGCCGACGCGGCCGTTCTCGTGCACGACGTGGCGCGCGATCGGGTCGTCGCCGACCTGGCCGGGGGCCGCATCGCGCAGTGTCCGCAACCCGAGCCGCGCCGCCGCCGCTTCGCACGCGGCGCGCCGCTGCGCGTACTCGCTCGCGGCGAGGCGCCGCGGCATCCCGCTGTGCACCACGACGATCCGTGCCGCACTCGGGAGTGGCACCGGCTCGACGTCGAGGGTGCGGCAGTCGAGCAGCAGCGCGTGGCCCGCGACGCCGAACACGGCCGCCATCTGGTCCATCACCCCGCACGGGACGCCCGTTGCGCGGTGCTCCGCTTCCTGCGCGGCCAGCGCCAGCTCGCGCCCCGCGACGGGGAACGCGGCGACCGCCGCGGCGGCGAGCGCGACCGCGACCTCGAACGCCGCGCTCGACGAGAGCCCGGAGCCGACTGGGATCGTCGACGCGATCTGCGCGTCGAAGCCGACTGCCCGGCGCCCTCGCTCGTGCAGCACCTCGAGCACGGCTGCAATCGTCGATCCCCATCCTTCGGGGCGCTCGGACCCGTCGGCCGGCAGCGTCACCGCGCCGTCGAACGCCGCCGAGCGGGCCGTGACCTTCCCGTCCGGTCGGGGCGACCACGCGACGGTCACCTCCCGGTCGATCGCCACCGGCAGGCACAGCCCGTCCTGGTAATCGGTGTGGTCGCCGATCAGGTTCACGCGGCCTGGTGCTCTGACGATGCCCGCGTGTCCGTGGCCGTCGCGGAGGTCGCGTCGGCGTACCGGTGGCGGTCCCACCCGCGCAGGCTAGGACGGCATCGCAGCCGATGCGTGTGTCGCACGCGCTCCACGGAGAACGACAGACTTGTAGTTATACTCGGCTATCGAGTCGTGGTCCCGGCTCGGCGGGCAAGGGCGCGATGTGGTGCAGGCTGCAGCTCGGTAACAACGTGTACACGGGCGCGTCGGTCGCGCGGTCGGTGCTCGCCATCGACGGCCGGGACGCCGTCACGGTCTCCACCGACCCCGAAGCGCCGTACCTCCTGCTGTGGCTCGACCTGTTCGACACGCGGGGCGAGTGCGTCGCCCGCCTCCGACGCACGGAGTGGACGAGCGCGCAGAGTGCCTACGAGTACGCACGCGCCCCGAGACGGGTGGTGGTGCGGACGGTGCATCCGCGCCGGCCGATCTTCGACGTTGCGTACCGCCCGGACGAGGCGCTCCTGGCGGTGACCTACGCGGAGCTGAACAGCCCCGCGCGGCGCCGGATCGTGATCGACGAGACACTGGGGATCGTTGTCACCGACCCGTTCACGGCGCGCACGGTCTCGGCGCTCGCTTCCGAGACTGCGCAACGTTCGCTCGATCGCATCTCGCTGCAGACCGCGTTCGAACGCCGTCCCGTCGAGCCCTGACTCGATCCGTGGGCGTCAGGCACGCACCTCGATGCCGTGCCGAGTCAGCGTGCGCGCCGCGGCAACGGCCGCGGCGGCGTCGACGAACGAGATCCGGTACTGCCGGCGAAGCTCTTCGATGACGCCCCGCTCGTCCACCATGCCGTCGAGGAGTTGTTGCGCCAGCTTGAGGGGTCGAAGATCCACGTGCCTTCCCCGTCGTTCCCGACTCACCATCGACCAGGATGGCGCGCGCCTGTAGCCCTTTTGGACTATGACCCCGGTGAGATCCGCACCTCCTGGCTCAACTGAGGGCGGGTCCGGCGCCGTCCGCCGGAGCGACGACCCACGCCGTGGAGCGCCGTCCGGTCCGGGACTCGTAGGCCGCGCTCGCCGATCGGGCGACCTCGGCGGCTCGGGCGCGGGGCGCGAGCGCGACGACGCAACCGCCGAACCCTCCGCCCGTGAGCCGGGCTCCGTACGCGCCCGCTTCGACCAGGCACGCCACGAGGACGTCGAGCTCGGAGATCGACACCTCCATGTCGTCGCGCGACGATTCGTGCGACGCGACGAGCAGGCCACCGAGCGATCCCGTGTCGCCGGCGCGCAGCGCGTCGGCGAAGGCGCGAACCCGTGCGATCTCGGACACGACGTGGCGAGCGCGGGGCAGATCGCGGACCTGCTCCGGGGTCGCGTCCCGCAGCGCCCGGAGCCCCAGCGACGATGCCGCGGCGAAGCTCTCGGCCCGGCGCTGCGCCCAGGGGCTGCCGGCCAGCGTGCGCGGGACGCCGGAGTCGATGACGACGACTCGCACGTCGGCGGGGAGCAGCAGGTGCTCGACCTCCAGCGTGCGGCAGTCGAGCAGCATCACGTGCCCGCGGCGCGCGGCGATCGACGTGAGCTGGTCCTGGATGCCGCACGGGACCCCGAGTCCGGCATGCTCGGCCTCCTGGCACGCGGTCGCGAGCTCGACCGGGCCCGGTGTCAAGCCCGCCACGTCGCACAACGCGAGCGCGACCGCCACCTCGAACGCTGCACTCGACGACAGCCCGCCTCCGATCGGCAGCGTCGACGAGACGTCGAGCGCGGCGCCGACCGGCGTGCGCCCGCGTCGGGCGAGCGCACGCAGCACACCTCCGACCGGGCGGCCCCACGCCGGGTGCACCGACGACGGTTCGTCGCTGCCGTCGGCCGCGAGGTCGACCACACCTTCGACGGCGTCCGAGCGCGCGAACACCCTGGCGTCGGCGCGTGCGCGCACCTCGACGACGACGTCGCGGTCGACCGCCATCGACACGACGAGCCCCTCGTGGTAGTCGACCTGGCCGCCGATCAGGTTGACGCGGCCGGGCGCGCGGAACCGCCGGCGGCTGCCGCGGGCGGTGTCATGCATCGCGCAGCGCCCGTGCGGCGACCTCGGGGACGACTGGGTTCGCGAGCGTGCCGCTGCCGAGCTCGCCGGATGCGACGAAGCGCTGCACGCCGGGCGCCCGGAGCGGCGGTGCCGTGTGCGCGTGCACGTGCCACGCCGGGTCGTCGCGATCGGTGCCGGCCGGGGCCTGGTGGAACCACAAGAGGTAGGGGAACAGGTATCCCGGGTGCGGCTCCGGCCAGAGGCGGTCGTAGCGGCCGAGCGCGTCGACGATCAGACCGGCGAGCGCGTCTCGCGCCGCGCCCGAGAGCGCCGCGATCGACGGGAGGTGCACGCGGCTCGCGAAGTGCATGCCGTACGGGTACCGGGCGGCGTACGGCACGTACGCGACCCAGTGGTCGTTCGCGGTCACGACGCGCGTGCCTTCACGCACCTCCGCCGTGAGCTGCGCGCACACCGCGCACCCGCGCGCCCGCGAGACGGCTGCCTCCTTCGCGGGCGCAGGCGGGACGAAGGGGTACCCGTAGATCTGCCCGTGCGGATGGTCGATCGTCGCGCCGACCTCGCGCCCGCGGTTCTCGAAGACGAGCACGTACTCCACCTCGGGCCGCGCGAGCAGCGCGTCGGTACGGTGCGCCCACACGTCCACCACCTTGCGGACCTGCGCGACCGGCAGGCTCGCGAGCGACTCGCCGTGGTCCGGGGAGAAGAGCACGACCTCGGCGGCGCCGACCGACGGGACGGCGGCGGTGCCGGTCGCCTCGGCCGCCGCGACGTCGACGGGTTCCCCCGGCGCGAAGGCCGGCCAGCGGTTCGTGAACCACCGCACGGTGTAGGACTCGGGCGCCTCCAGCCCGCCGGGGCAGAACGGGCACCCGGCGTCGGGGAGGTTCGGGCGCGCCTGGCGGTGGCCCACGATGTTCACCCACTCGCGGGTCAGCGGATCGAACCGGAACTGCCCGCCGCCCGTGAGGGGCCCTTCGTCTTCAGACAAGGGCGGGCATCACTTCGGTGGCGAACCGGTCGAGGCCGTCGTGGTCGAAGGGTGCACGCATCGCGAGGATGACCCACTGGGCGCCGGCCCCGGTATACGCCGCGACCTTGTCGACCATCTCCTGCACGCTCCCCGACAGCACGCCGGGCTTCACGTAGTCCGACATCGGGCCGAACTGCCGGCGCAGTTCGTCGTCGGTGAACGCCATGCCGACGTTGACGGACTTCGTGACCTCTGCGGGATCGCGCCCGACCCGTTCGCAGTGCTGGTCGAGCACCTTCGCCTTGCGGGCCCACTCGTCCGGCGCGATGAACGGGACGTTCCAGCCGTCGGCGTGCTGCGCGCAGATGCGCAGCGTCACCTTCTCGCCGCCGCCCCCGACCCACAGCGGGAGGCGGTCCTGGACCGGTTTCGGTTCGCACGCGGCGTCGCGCAGCGTGAAGAACTCGCCGTCGAAGTCGGTGCGCTCCTGCGTGAGCAGGCCCCGCACGCACTGGATGTACTCCTCGAGCTTGCGCAGCCGCTCGCCGGGCGTGCCGTAGGGAATGCCGTACGCGTCGTACTCCTGCTGGAGCCAGCCGCCGCCGAGCCCGAGCACCACACGGCCGTTCGCGACCTGGTCGAGTGTCGCCATGGCGTTCGCGAGCACGGCGGGGTGCCGGTAGCCCGCGGAGTACACCAACGACCCGCACGTCACGCGCTCGGTGTACGCGGCGAGCGCGGTGTGCGCGGTGACCGCTTCGAGGCAGTGCGGGTTGCCGGTCGCGTCGGCGGCGTAGAAGTGGTCCCAGATCGAGATCCAGTCGAAGCCGTGGCGCTCGATGCGTTCCCACAGCCGGCGGAGCTCGGCGATGTCGGTGTTCTGCAACCCGGTGTGCACACCGAAGCGGACGGCCATCAGCGACGCTCCTGGAGGTGAGGTGCGACCTCGGCCGCGATCAGCCGGAGGTGGTCGAGGTCGTCGAGGTCGAGGATCTGCAGGTAGACGGTCTCGGCGCCCGCGGCCGCGTACTCGCCGATGCGGTCGACGGCTTCCGCGGGCGTGCCCCCGATCGCCGTCGCGCGCAACTGGTCGGGGTCGTGACCGATCGCGGCGGCCCGGCGGCGGAACTCCGTGTCGTCGGCGCCGACGCAGGTGACCTGCGCGACGGTGTAGCGCACGGACTCCGGATCACGGCCCGCCGCCTCGCACGCGGCGCGCACGTGGTCGCACGCCGCCCGGTACGCACCCACGGGCGCGAACGGGACGTTGAACTCGTCGGCGAAGCGCGCGGCGAGGCGCGGCGTGCGCTTCGTCCCCCACCCTCCGAGCACGATCGGTGGGCGGGGCCGCTGCACGGGCTTCGGCAGTCCGGGCGACTCGACGACGCGGTAGTGGCGACCGTCGTACGAGAATCGGGACCCCTCCGGGGTCGCCCAGAGACCCGTCACGATGTCGAGCTGCTCCTCGAGCATCTCGAAGCGTCTCGCAGTCGCCGGGAAGGGGATCGCGTAGGCCCGGTGCTCGGTGTCGTTCCAGCCGGCACCGAGGCCGAGCTCGATGCGACCGCCGCTCATGGCGTCGGCCTGCGCGACGGAGATGGCGAGCGGTCCCGGATACCGGAACGTCACGGGCGTGACGAGGGTGCCGAGCCGGATCGTGCCGGTCTCGCGCGCGAGTGCGGCGAGGGTCAACCAGGCGTCGGTCGGGCCGGGGAGGCCGTCGCCGCCTCCGAAGTTGACGTAGTGGTCGGAGCGGAAGAACGCGTCGAACCCGAGGTCCTCGGCGAGGCGGGCGACGGCGAGCAGCGTCGCGTACGACGCCCCTTCCTGGGGTTCGGTGAACACGCGCAGCTTCACGGCGCGGAGGCTACGTGAGCGACGACGGGACACGTAGGGTGGGATCGTGCTCCGCATCGATCACTGGCCGGCGTGCGACCGACCGTTGCTCGTCGTCGCGCTGGCGGGCTGGGTCGACGCCGGCTCCGCGGGCGACGGTGCCGTGAGCGCGCTCGTCGAGCAGCTCGACGGAGCCCAGCGCTTCGGAGCGATCGACCTCGCCGACCTCCTCGACCTCCAGCAGACGCGCCCGACCGCCCGCTTCGTCGACGGCGGGTTGCGCGTGATCGAGTGGCCCGAGATCGAGCTCGTCGCCGGCCGCGCCGGGCGCGACGTCGTGGTCGTGCACGGACCCGAGCCGTCGTTGCGCTGGCCGACGGTCGCCGGCGAGCTCGTCGCCGCCGCCCGCCGGCTCGGTGTGAGCGAGGCCGTGACGCTGGGCGGGATGCCTGCGCTCGTCTCGCACCGGCGCCCGCTCCCGGTGCTCGCCACCGCGACGACTCGTTCGCTCGCCCAGGAGGCCGGTGCCGTGCGCCCCGACTATCTGGGTCCGACCGGCATGCAGACCGTCGTGCAACGGGCGCTCGGCGAGGCGGGGATCGGCTGCGTCGGGCTCTGGGTGCAGGTTCCGCAGTACGTGTCGGGGTCGCCGTCGCCGCCTGCCGTGCGCGCGTTGCTCGCCCGCGTGGTCGAGCGCTTCGGTGTGGACCTCGACCTCGCGTCGCTCGACGCGCGCGTCCGCCGGTATCTCGACCGGGTCGAGGAGGGCCTCGCCGCGAGGCCCGACGTGAAGGAGATCGTGGACCGCCTCGATGCCCAGACCGAGGTGGTTCCGACGGGCGACGAGCTCGTCTCCGAGATCGAGCAGTTCCTGCGTTCCCAGTCCGACGAGTGACCTCGACCTGGTCCTCGCGGGACGCCACGTCTGGCCGAAGCGGGCGATTGGGTGACCACGGTCACCCCCGGATCCGTGCGAAGCGGACAAATCTGGCGGGCAAACCACTCCCGGTGACCGATGCCATGCAGAACCTGGCCCTTCGGGGCTAACGCCGCGCGCGTCGCGCGCCGTTAACAGCTCCACGCCCGGAGTGGGCGCCACTGTGCGGACGGTCGAGGAACCGCCCGGGCAAGGAGGTTGACGCGGTGGGCCAGGTAGCACGCAAGCGATTCGTCCGGCGGGGACGGTTGACAGTGACGGCGGGCGTCGCCCTCGTCGCGATCGGCCTGCTCTCGTTCAACGCCTCGGCGACGTTCACGGCGAGCGTCGCCCCGACGCACGGCACGTCGACCGGTGACATGACGTTCACGCTCGGCTCCGCCGGCGACGATCACTCGATCGGGCTCGCGTCGACCGCGATCGTTCCGGGCGACACGATCCTGCGCACCATCCAGATCGACGTCGACAATCCGAACGACACGACGATCGCGGGCGTGACCCTGTCGACGGACTGCAACGGCGCGTGCACCGGTAGCCAGACGTTCGTGACCGATTCGAGCCTGGGCCTCAAGCTCTGGATCGAACGCTGTGACCAGCCGTACGCCGTCAACCCGACCTGGGACGGCAGCGCGATCCCGACGTCCGCGACGTGCGGCGGCGTCGCAGAGGACGTGATCGGTACATCGGGCTCACCCGTCGACTTCGCGCAGACGAACACGTCGATCACGAACGGGCTCGACATCACCGACGGCGCGTCCAACTACCTGAAGGTGCGGATCACGTGGCCCTCGGGTGCGGCCGGCGCGCACAACGCGATGAAGGCGCAGAGCGCGACGCTGCGGCTGACCTTCACTGGGACGCAGCGGGCGGGCACGAACAAGTAACGGGCAGGGCGCATGGAGGCGACGTGAGGGCCTTGCGGACCAGTGCGGCGGTCGTCACCGCCGCATTGGTCGCGCTGGCGGTCGGCGCCGCGTTCGGACGCTGGCAGGTGCTGCCCGTCGACGACGCGCCACCCGGTACGAGGTTCGGCAGCGGCACCGCGGCGTTCGTCGTGCCGTCGCCCGCGCTCTCGCTCGACGCCGACGACGTCGTGTACGTGTCGGTCGACGGTCGGAGCGGGCAGTTCAGCCGCGTGGTCGCGGTCGTGGATTCGTGGGAGCGCCGGGTCGAGTTGGAGCGGCCCGACGGGCGCCGAGAGCAGGCGGTCCTCCCGCCGACGGTGTGGCGCGTGTCGCGCGTGGTCCCCTACGTCGGCGTCGTGTTCGACCTGCTCGTCGGGACCGCGCAGTCGATCGTCCTCGTGGCGGTCGGCGTGGCCCTCATCGCGTCCGCGGAGATCCGCCGGGCGCGCGCAGTTGACGACGTCGACCTTGCGAACCCGTTCCAACAACCGCGCGTGACGGATGACACCCGAATTCGTGCGTTCCGTCCCTCATCGACCGGTCGCTGAATGTCGACAACTCCACGCACGCCGGCGCTTCGGTGCTCGCACGACTCGATGCGTCCGTAACGCCCGGCCGGGGAGGTTGTCGGTGGGTGTGACTGCTCGGGGGGCTCGGCGGGGGACCACGGTGCTCTCGGTGTCGTTGCTGGCGTTGGGTGTCCTGTCGTACAGCGCGGCGGCACAGTTCGAGCCGACGCCCGCCGTGCACGTCGAGTGCGTCGAGCGCCCGGCGGCGCCCCGTGCCGGCTCAACCGCGCCCGCAGGCGTGTCGATGTCGGCCCCGGGCGATGAGCCGCACCTGTGCCGCGACCGGAGGTAGGACCGTGCACGCCGTAGCGTCGAGTCACAGGGTCGGCCGCTGGCTGACACCGCGGCGCCGGCTCGCGGCGATCGGCTGCGGTCTCGCGGCGCTCGCGCTGTTCACCTGGTACCAGGCGTCTGCGAGCTACACGGCGGCCGCCTCGGCGCCGCACGTCACGTCGACCGGCGACGTCGCCGTGACGATCGGTGCGAGCGGCACCTCCGACAACCGACTCACGATCGGGTCGACGCTCTCGCCCGGCGACAGCGCGCAGCGCAAGCTCGCGCTGACGATCGACACCGACGGCAGCCCGTTGGGCGCGGTGGTGCTCTCGACGAGCGGGAGCAACGGACCTCCGACCTTCGTGACCGATGCCACCGACGGGCTGCAACTGTGGATCGCGCGGTGCAGCAGCGAGTGGACGGAGTCCGGGAGCCAGCCCGACTGGACGTACGCGTGTTCGGGCACCCAGCACGACGTCCTGGGAACGAGCGCGTCACCGGTACCGGTTCTCCAGTCCAACGTCACTCTCGGCAACCTCGCGCTGTCCGACGGCGCGACGAACTACCTCTTGGTGCGCCTGTCGTTTCCCGCGACTGCGCCGGGCTCGATGCTCGACGAGAGCTCCGACATCACGTTTTCGTGGACAGGACTGCAACGGGCCGGGACCCACCGGTGACGTGACGGTCCGGCGAAACGGGGCGGATTCCACATAGATCGGGCTCAACCAGGCTCATCGCGCGGTCGATCCCTCTGCGGTGCTCCCGCCCGGTCGCGCGTTCGCGCTCGTGCTCGCCGCAGCCGCGGTCGGTCTGTTCGTTGCCGCCGCGCTCTACCGACGTCGTCGCGTTCGGGTCGGCGCCGGTGCACTCGCGGCCGCGCTGTTCCTCGCGGGCGCCGTGATCTCGGGCGCGTTCGCGACGCTCGACTCCACCGCATCGGCCTCGCACCCCGTCACCACCGTCGGGGCCGGCGGTGTGGCGTTCGACACCGGATACAACGACGTCAACGTCGCGCTCGGAGCCGCGGCGACGCCGCAGACCCCGTCGGTGAGTGGCGGTGCGACGCCGTACACGTTCTCGGCGAACCCCCCGCTGCTGGGGGGTCTGACGCTCGACGCGAACACCGGCGAGATCTCCGGTACCGCGGGCGGCGTCGTCGCACAGCTCGCAGTCGGCGGGCATCACACGTGCGCGCGATTCTTCGACGGTTCCGTGAAGTGCTGGGGTCTCAACGACCTCGGCCAGCTCGGGCTGGGCGACACGGCGTCGCGCGGCGACGCGGCCGGGGAGATGGGCGACGCCCTGGCGTCGGTGCCGCTCGGGACGGGTCGTACGGCAGTCGCGCTCGCGGCGGGTGGCAACCATACGTGCGCGCTGCTCGACAACGACACGGTCAAGTGTTGGGGATCGAACGCGTACGGCCAGCTCGGGCTCGGCGACACCGACGATCGGGGCGACGAGCCGGGCGAGATGGGCGACGCGCTCGGCACAGTGCCGCTCGGGACGGGGCGAACGGCGGTGGCGCTGAGTGCGGGTGGCGCGCACACCTGCGCGTTGCTCGACGACGACACCGTGAAGTGCTGGGGATACAACGGGCCCGGCACACTCGGTCTCGGGGACACCGACGCTCGGGGCGACGCCGGTGGCGAGCTGGGTGACGCGCTTCCCGCGGTGGCACTCGGCACCGGCCGCACCGCCGTCGCGGTCGCCGCCGGCGGCGAGCACACGTGCGCGCTGCTCGACGACGCTTCGGTGAAGTGCTGGGGCAAGAACACGACGGGGCAGCTCGGGCTGGGTGACGCCGCGGACCGGGGCGACGCCGGTGGCGAGCTGGGTGACGCGCTTCCCGCGGTCGCGCTCGGCGCGGGCCGCACGGCGGTCGCGCTGTCGGCCGGAGGTCTGCACACGTGCGCGCTGCTCGACGACAGCACAGTGAAGTGTTGGGGGTCGACGCTGTTCGGCCAGCTCGGTCTCGAGGATGCGGAGGATCGCGGCGACGAAAGCGGCGAGATGGGTGACGCGTTGCCCTCGGTGCCGCTCGGTACCGGCCGAAGCGCCGTCAGCATGATGGCCGGTCCGTTCCACACCTGTGCGCGGCTCGACAACGCGGCGTTGAAGTGCTGGGGCGTGGGCACCAACGGCCAGCTCGGCCTCGGCAACATGCTGGCGATCGGCGACGCGGCCGGCGAGATGGCCGACAACCTCCCGGCGGTGTCACTCGGGACGGGCCGAACGGCGGATGCCGTCGGCCTCGGCGTGTACCACACGTGCGCGCTGCTCGACGACGACTCGGTGAAGTGCTGGGGCGGGAACGACGCCGGCCGCCTCGGACTCGGGCACACGAACGCACGCGGCGACAACGCCAACGAGATGGGCGACCTCCTCCCGCGGCCGGCGCTCGGAACGTTCTCACGCCCGAGCACGATCACCGTGACCGACGCCAACAGCGCGACCGACACCGACACGTTGACGGTGACGATCGTGAGCGGGAGCGGATCGTTGCCGTCGCCGTCGTTCGACACGGGCTACGACGACATCGCCGTCGGCGTCGGCGACGCGGTCTCACCGCAGACGCCCTCGGTCAGCGGCGGCGTCGTTCCCCGCACGTTCTCCGCGAGCCCGGCGCTGCTCGGTGGCCTGTCGTTGAACACGTCGACGGGTGAGATCTCCGGGACGATGGGCGGCAACGTCGCGGAGCTCGCGGCGGGCAGCCAGCACACCTGTGCGCGCTTCGACGACGGCCGCGTGAAGTGCTGGGGTGAGAACTCGTTCGGCCAGCTCGGTCTCGGCGACACGGAGGCGCGCGGCGACGAGGCGAACGAGATGTTCGACGACCTCCCGTTCGTGTCGTTGGGTACCGGGCGAACGGCCGTCGACATCGAGGCGGGCGCGTTCCACACGTGCGCGGTGCTCGACAACGGGTCGGTGAAGTGCTGGGGTGACAACGCTTCCGGCCAACTCGGTCTCGGCGACACCGAGGACCGTGGGGATGCCGGCGGCGAGATGGGCGATGCGCTCCCGGCGGCGTCCCTGGGCAGTGGGCGCACTGCCGTCGCCGTGTCGGCGGGTGCGGGGTACACGTGTGCGATCCTCGACGACGCGAGCGTCAAGTGCTGGGGTGAGAACGGCAAGGGGCAGCTCGGTCTCGGCGACACGAATGATCGCGGCGACGCGAGCGGTGAGATGGGCGACGCGCTGCCCGCCGTGTCGCTGGGAGCGGGGCGCACGGCGGTCGCCATCACCGCCGGGGCGGAGCACGCGTGTGCGCTGCTCGACGACGCAAGCGCCAAGTGCTGGGGCGAGAACTTCCTCGGTCAGCTCGGGCTGGGCGACACGAACGACCGCGGCGACGGTGCGAACGAGATGGGCGACGACCTGCCGGTGATCGCGCTCGGAACCGGCCGCAGCGCGACCGCGATCGTCGCGGGGGCGCTCCACACGTGCGCGGTGCTCGACAACGGGTCGGTGAAGTGCTGGGGCTACAACCAGTACGGCTCGCTCGGTCTCGGCGACACGGACCATCGGGGCGATGGCGGCGGCGAGATGGGCGACGCGCTCGCCGCAGTGTCGCTCGGGACCGGCCGAACGGCGAGCGCGCTCGTCGCCGGGTTCATCCACACGTGCGCGGTGCTCGACAACGGCTCGGTGAAGTGCTGGGGCGGCAACGACAACGGCCAGCTCGGTCTCGGTGACACGGCGCATCGGGGCGATGGCGGCGGCGAGATGGGCGACGCGCTGCCGGCCCTGGCCCTGGGCACGGGCCGGACGGCGATCGACGGCATCGCCGGGCTGAGCCACATGTGCGTCCGGCTCGACGACGCGAGCGTGAAGTGCTGGGGGCTGAACGACAACGGCGAGCTCGGGCAGGGCGACACGACGCGCCTGGGCGACGACGCGGTCGAGACGGGCGACGCGCTGGCTCGTCCCGCGCTCGGCACGTTCACGCGCAATACCACTGTCACCGTGACCGACGACAACGGCCGGACCGGCACCGACACACTGGCGGTGACGCTCACGAGCGACCACGGTCAAACCGTTCCCGCTGTGCCTGACGCACCGACCCTGACCCCCGGGTACCGCTCGGTCTCGGTCGCGTGGTCGTACGTCAGCGGCGCGTCGCGCTACGACCTCCAGCGCTCGGTCGGCGGCGGCGCGTACGACCTCTACTCGCAGCAGCTCGTTAGCAGTCCGTTCGCGGACTCGAGTCTCGTCGACAACACCTCGTACGGCTACAAGGTGCGGGCCTGCAACGCGGCCGGCTGCTCGGCCTGGTCGTCGCCGGCCACGGCGACCACCGCACCAGCGATCCCGAGCCTCAGCGTCTCGGTGTCCGGTACGACCGGCTCGCCGTCGTGGGGCGCGGTCACGGGGGCGTCGCACTACGACCTCCAGGTCACCGGCGCGGGCGGCATCACGTCGATCGCGGACGACTTCAACCGCGCCGACGCCAACTCGGGGATGGGTGAGACGAGCACGGGTGCGAAGACCTGGTTCCAGGTGGGCACGTGGGGGATCGGCGGCAACGAGGCGTACCTCGTCAGCAACGGCAACCCGAGCGCGGCGACCATCGACCTCGGCTCGCCCGACGGCTTCGTGCAGTTCACGCTGGGCGCGGACGCGCGGAACCTCCAGGGCGTCGTGTTCCGCTACGCGGATCTGAGCAACTACTGGCGGGCGGTCTACGTCGCCGGCGTGGCGTCGTGGCGCATCGACAAGCGCGTCGGAGGAGTCTGGACCCAGCACAACGCGTTCGGCTTCGGTGCGTATACCGACGGGACGGTCATCCGCATCGAGTTCGACGGCGACCAGATCCGTGCCTACGTGAACGGTGTGCTGTCGACCACCGTCACCGACGCGAACCTCGCCGCGAACACGCGCGTGGGCCTGTATCACGACACCGAAGCCGCCAGCGGGTCGTCACGCTGGGACGCGTTCGCGACCGGTCAACTCCCCGCCACCCCGCGCACCATCACCGACCTCACCGGGACGACCTACAACGACACCGGCCTCGCAACCGGTACGACGTACAGCTACCAGATCCGAGCGTGCAACGTGTCGGATGTCTGCTCAGACTGGTCCGGTGCCCAGACGGGAACGAGCTCGCTGTGGATTCCGTGGGCGGCGACGCAGCCCTTCACCACGTCACAGGTGCAGCTTTCGTGGGGTGAGGTCTCGGGCGCGACGTCGTACGAATACGCGCACCGGACCCCGGGGAGCTCCTGGCCGGCCGCGACGTCGACCACGTCGACGCTCGTGTTCGTCGGCAGCCTCATCGACTGGGACTACGACTTCCGTGTGCGGGCGTGTCGCGCCGGTGTGTGCGGTCCGTGGAAGACCACGACCGGCTACCCGATACCCGCAGCCGCGCCGAACAACGTCACGAGCCTCGTCGCGACTGCCGGCAACACCGAGGTCGCACTGAGCTGGCAGCCGAACCTCAAGAGCTACAACATCACGGGCTACCGCGTGCACGCCAAGATCGGCGGCGTCGACATCGCGGGTTCACCCAAGACGGTCAGCCCCATGGCGACGGCGTATACCTACACCGGTCTCACCAACGGTCAGGCGTACACGTTCACCGTCGACGCGCAGAACTCGTTCGGGTGGAACAGCGGCTCGACGAGCGGGTCGGTCACGCCGGCGGCCGGGACGCAGAGCCTCGCCCCGGACGCGATCCTGGCGTCCACCAACCTGACGACCCCGACCGTGGCCGCGATCGAGGACGACCCTGACATCCCCGACGGCACGTGGATCGCGTGCACGACCCCGACCGTCCGCAGCGATCTCAGGGTCTCGTTCCCGACCCCTGCGGCGGGCACGCTGTCGGGCACGCAGACCTTCCAGGTGTGGGCGCGCCGGCTGGCCGACGGTGCCGCGGCGTTGAAGCTCCACCTCGTCGAAGGAGGCGTGACGCTGAAGTCGTCGGCGGGTACGAACCTGAACACCACCGGGACCTTGGTCACGACGACCTGGAATCCGGCCAGCGATGGTCTCAGCGACATGAGCGGTGCCGCCGTCGAGCTCCGGATGGAGCAGTCGTCGGGGACCGTGAGTTGCGTCGAGTTCGGAGCGGTGGAGTGGATCGCCGCACCCGGCGCCTTCGCGACGCCCGGTGCGCCGACTTCGGTCTCGGGCTCGGCGGGCTCGGCGTCGGCGACGGTCACGTGGAACGCGCCGAGCTCGACCGGCGGCGCGACGATCAGCAACTACCGTGTGACCGTCTACAGCGCGAGCGGTGGCACGCCCGTAGGCATCATCGGGTCCCAGACACGCGAGGTGGGATCGACCGCGACGAGCTACACGTTCGACGGGCTGAAACCCGGGGTCGCCTACACGTTCAAGGTCGAGGCGCTCAACGCGAAGGGCTGGGGTACGGCGTCGAGTGCGTCGAGCAGCGTGACGCCTACCTGGTAGACAGGTTCGCCAGCCCGTCTTCCCTGGAGTTGCGATGAGCGTCGTGCGAATCAATGCCATCACCGTTCCACCCGAGCGCGCCGACGAGCTGGTCGAGCGATTCGCGCAGCGCGCCGGTGAGGTCGCGAAGATGCCGGGCTTCGAGGCGTTCGAGCTGCTGCGACCGACCGACGGCCGCGACGTGTTCCTCGTGTACACCCGCTGGCGATCGCAGGATGACTTCGACGCGTGGGTCAACAGCCCCGCGTTCCAGCACGGACACCGCGCGCACAACACGCAGGGACCGGTCGGCACGGCGAGCGAGCTCTGGGCGTTCGACGTCGTGCAGCACCAGACCGCGCCGTGACATCGGCCGATCCGGTCCTCGCGCAACTCACCGGCCCCGGGGGACCCTTCGAGATCGTCGTCGAAGACGTGCTCGGCGTACCCATGCAGGTCTACAAGCAGCGCATGCGCTCGCTGCGCGAGCTGATGGAGACCTCGGCGACGCGGGCGAACCTCGAGTGGCTGGTGCAAGGCGAGGCGCGGTACACCTTCGGCGAGCACGACCGGCTCGCCCGCGTCGTCGCTGCGAACCTCGCCCGGCTCGGTGTCGAACGCGGCGACCGCGTGGCGCTGTGCTCGGCCAACAACCCGGAATGGGTGGTCACCTGGTGGGCGTGCGCGATCCTCGGCGCAGTGGTCGTGCCGCTGAATGCGTGGTGGAAGACCGAGGAGCTCGAGTTCGGCATCTCCGACTCCGGTGCGAAGGTGCTCGTCGCCGACGCTCGGCGGGCCGCGCTCGTGCCCCAGGCGACCGACCACGTGTTCGAGATCGGCGGATCGTTCGCAGAGCTGGTCTCGGGTGACGACCCCGGTATGCCGCCGTCGCCGATCGACGAGGACGATCTGCTCGCGATCCTGTACACGTCGGGCACGACGGGCCAACCGAAGGGCGCGACGCTCACGCACCGGCAGGCGATCGCGAACCTCCAGAACATCATCGTCTCGGGCGTCGCGCAGGCGATGCGCGGCAACCCGCCGCCCGAGGCCGAGGCTGGTCTGCGCAGCGCGTCACTCCTCGTCGTGCCGCTGTTTCACGTCACCGGGTGCCTCGCGACCATGACGCTCGGGTACGCGACGGGCGCCAAGCTCGTCCTCATGCCGGTCGGCCGTTTCGACCCCGACGTCGCGATGCAGATCATCGAGCGGGAGCGCATCACCTCGATCGGCGGCGTGCCGACCATCATGTGGCGCATCCTCGAGTCGCCCGACCGCGACCGCTACGACCTGTCGTCGGTGAAGCGCGCGAGCTACGGCGGGGCGCCGGCGGCTCCGGAGCTCGTCGAGCGCATCGAGCAGGTGTTCCCGAACCTGCGCAAGACGCTCACGACCGCGTACGGCCTCACCGAGACCGCATCCGTCGCGACGGCACACGGTGGCGACGACTACTTCTCGCACCCCGGCTCGGTGGGCCGAGCCGTGCCGACCGTCGAGGTGCGCGTCGTCGACGAGTCGGGCGAGGACCGGCGGCCGGGCGAACGTGGCGAGGTGTGGATCAAAGGCCCGACGGTGATGGTTCGTGGCTACTGGCAACGACCCGATGCGAACGCGGCCGCGCTGACCGACGGCTGGTTCCACACCGGCGACATCGGTTACCTCGACGACGACGGGTTCCTGTACCTCGTCGACCGTGCGAAGGACATGATCATCCGCGGCGGCGAGAACGTGTACAGCGTCGAGGTCGAGAACGTGTTGTTCGACCATCCCGACGTCGTCGACGCGGCCGTCGTCGGCGTGCCCCACCGCACGCTCGGCGAGGAGGTCAAGGCCGTCGTCCAACTCCGGCCCGGTTCGGCCGCGACCGAGGACGACATCAGGGCGTTCTGCGCGCTGCACCTGGCCGACTTCAAGGTTCCCGCGTATGTCGACGTGCGCGACGAGCCCCTGCCGCGCAACCCGGCGGGCAAGGTGCTCAAGAACTTGCTCCGCGGTCAGGAGACGTCGTTCGCAGCCGGTGACGACCAGGCGCTCTGACGTGCGCGACGTCCACGTGACGTGGGGTTTCGTCGCCGTCGTCGCGAACGCGCTCGCCGGGCTTTATGCGCTCGCCGCGTGGCGTTGGCCACGTCTGCGCGGGCGACCGGTGTGGGCGGCGATCGGCGTCGCGTTCGGTGCGATCATGGTGCAAGTCGTGTTCGGCGTGTGGTTGGTGGCCGTCGACGACTTCGAGCCCCCCGAGATCCACATGTTCTACGGGTTTCTCGTCTACGTCACGGTAGGAGTCCTCTACTCGTACAACCACCTGTTCCGCGCCCGCGGCTGGATGGAGCTCGCGTACGGCCTCGGCGGCTTGTTCATGATGGGGCTCGGCATCCGCGCGATATTTCAGGTATGACCCGTCGCCGCCTGCGCGTCCTCCTGCTCTTCGGCGGCCGGTCCGCAGAGCACGACGTCTCCCGGGTCACCGCGGTTGCGGTCGCGCGCGCGCTCGACCCGGCGCGCTACGAGGTCGTGCCGGTCGGGATCACGACCGACGGTCAGTGGCTCGTCGCGACCGACGCTCGCCGCATGCTCGAGGCAGGTCGCGATGCGCTCCCGGCCGCGCTGCCCGTCGCGGGGGACCCTGTGACCGACCTCGTGCCGGGCCCGGGTTCGGCGCCGTTGGGCGCCGACGTGGTCTTGCCGTTGCTCCACGGCCCGTACGGAGAGGACGGGACCGTCCAGGGCCTGCTGGAGCTGGCGGGGCTGCCGTACGTCGGCTCCGGTGTGCTCGGGTCGGCTGTCGGGATGGACAAGATCATGATGAAGCGCGCGTTCGCGGCGGCCGGGCTGCCGTCGGCGCGGTTCGTCCCGTTGCGCGACGGCCACGACGTCGCCACGTTCTGCGACGACGTCGAGGGCGAACTCGGTTTTCCGTGCTTCGTGAAGCCCGCGAACATGGGATCGTCCGTCGGTGTGTCGAAGGTTCACGATCGCGTCGAGCTCGAACGCGGTGTCGCACTCGCGTTCGCCTACGACGAGTGGGTGCTCGCCGAAGAGATGGTCGAAGGCCGTGAGATCGAGGTCGCCATCCTCGGCGACGACCCACCGGAGGCATCGCTGCCCGGGGAGGTCGTTCCCGGCGCCGAGTTCTACGACTACCGCGACAAGTACGAGGACGACGCCGCGAAGCTGCTCGCACCCGCGCCTCTCGATGCCGACGAGACGGCCGAGGTGCGCGCGCTCGCCGTGCGCGCGTTCGAGGCGTGCCGCTGCGAGGCGATGGCGCGTGTCGACTTCTTCTACGGCGAGCACGGCTTCGTCGTGAACGAGCTCAACACGATCCCCGGATTCACGCCGATCTCGATGTATCCGCGGTTGTGGGAGGTCTCGGGCCTCGCGTACCCCGCGTTGCTCGACCGCCTGATCGACCTCGCGCTCGACCGCCACGCCCGCCGAGCAGCCCGCGCCGGCCGTCAACGCCCTGTTTGAAGAGTTATGGCCCTTGTAGGGCTACAAGTGCACGACAGGGCAGGTGAGCGTTCGCGTGATGCCGTCGACGAGCTGGATCTGCGACACCACCATCCGGCCGAGCTCGTCGATCGAGTCGGCCTCCGCCCGCAGGATGACGTCGTAGGGCCCGGTCACGTCGTCGGCCTGGACGACACCGGGCAGCCCGCGCACGGCTTCGACCACGGCCGACGCCTTGCCCACCTCGGTCTGGATCAGGATGTATGAGGACACCGTCACGGTCGCGGATCGTACCGTCGCACGGTTGGGAACGCTCCTGGGTACGGGGCGTAGCATCGCGTACCCGCTTCTGCGTGCCCGGCCCGGGCGGAGGGGACCACACACAGTGACGCAGCCGACCACCAACCGCAAGCTCGTCGAATGGGTCGAGCACTGGACCGCGGTGCTCCAACCCGAGCGGGTGCACTGGTGCGACGGCTCGGAGGCCGAGTACGAGGAGTTGTGCCGGCGGCTCGTCGACGTCGGGACGTTCATCCCCCTCGATGCGAAGGTGCGGCCCAACTGTTTCTACGCGCGCAGCGACCCCAGCGACGTCGCCCGCGTCGAGGACCGCACGTTCATCTGCAGCGAGCGGCAGGACGACGCGGGCCCGACCAACAACTGGCGGGCACCGGCCGAGATGCGAGCGGAGCTCACGGCCCTCTTCTCCGGCGCCATGCGCGGTCGCACGCTGTACGTCGTGCCGTTCTCGATGGGTCCGCTCGGTTCCCACATCGCGCACATCGGCGTGCAGCTCACCGATTCCGCCTACGTCGCCGCCAGCATGCGGACGATGACGCGCATGGGGTCGGGCGCGCTCGAGGTGTTGGGCTCCGACGGAGAGTTCGTTCCGTGCGTCCACTCGGTCGGCATGCCGCTCGCCGCCGGTCAGCGAGACGTGCCGTGGCCGTGCAACGAGACGAAGTACATCGTCCACTTCCCCGAGACGCGAGAGATCTGGTCGTACGGGTCCGGCTACGGCGGCAATGCACTGCTCGGCAAGAAGTGCTTCGCGCTGCGCATCGCGTCGGTCATGGCGCGCGACGACGGCTGGCTCGCGGAGCACATGCTCATCCTCAAGCTCGTCAACCCCGAGGGCGAGGTCCGCTACATGGCGGCGGCGTTCCCGTCGCAATGCGGAAAGACCAACCTCGCGATGATCGTGCCGACGATCCCGGGCTGGCACGCGGAGACGATCGGCGACGACATCTGCTGGATGAAGTTCGGTCGCGACGGACGCCTGTACGCGATCAACCCGGAGTACGGCATGTTCGGTGTCGCTCCCGGAACGGGCGAGGACACGAACCCCAACGCGGTCAAGGCGTTGACGCGCAACACGGTGTTCACCAACACCGCGCTGCTCGACAATGGCGACACCTGGTGGGAGGGGCTGACGAAGGAGCCACCGGAGCACTGCCTCGACTGGCGCGGCAACGACTGGACACCTGCGTCGGAGACACCGGCTGCGCATCCCAACAGCCGTTTCACTGCGCCGCTCTCGCAGGTTCCCTCGGTCGCGCCGGAGTGGGAAGACCCGAACGGCGTGCCGATCTCGGCCATCCTCTTCGGGGGCCGGCGCGCAACGACCGTCCCCCTCGTCACCGAGGCGTACAACTGGCAGCACGGCGTCTTCCTCGGCTCGATTATGGGCTCGGAGACGACTGCGGCGGCGGCGGGCGCAGTGGGCAAGCTGCGCCGCGACCCGTTCGCGATGCTGCCGTTCTGCGGCTACCACATGGGCGACTACTTCGCGCACTGGCTCCGGCTCGGTGAGGCGGCGGCCGACGACGCGCTCCCGAAGCTCTTCTACGTGAACTGGTTCCGCAAGGACGCGAACGGCAAGTTCCTCTGGCCGGGCTACGGCGAGAACAGCCGCGTCCTCGCATGGGTCTTCGAGCGGTGCGCGCGGCGGGGGGGCGCGCTCGACACGGCGATCGGGCGGGTCCCGACGCCCGACGCGCTGCCGACCCAAGGGCTCGCGTTGCCCGAGGGCGCGCTCGAGGAGTTGCTGTCGGTCGACGCCGAGGCGTGGCGTTGCGAGCTGCCGTTGGTCGAGGAGCACTACGCGACGTTCGGCGACCGCCTGCCGACGGCGCTGCGCGACGAGCTCGCCGCGCTGGAGAAGCGCCTCGCCGAGTAACGACGTAGCGTCACCGTCGGTGAGCATCTTCGGGTGGATCGTCGTCGGGTTCGTCGCCGGCGCGCTCGCGCGGGCGATCACCGGCGGGGCGCGCGATGCGGGGTGCCTGGCGACGATCGTGATCGGCGTGCTGGGCGGTCTCCTCGGCGGGATGTTGTTCAACGCGGCAGGCGACGAGGGGATCGGCGACTTCGGCCTGCGGTCGATGTTCGTCGCGTTCGTCGGCGCGTGCGCGTTGCTGCTGGTCGTCGGCGTCGCGACGGGCGGTCGCTACGGCGGGCGCCGCCGCTAAGCGCGCTGGAGGGCGTCGCGGACCGACACGAGGTCGCGACGGCCGCGCACGAGCATTTCGGCCTGCGCCTGCGTGAGCGGGGGCGCGAAGTAGAAGCCCTGCACGTAGTCACAACCGAGTGCGTACAGCGCGGCCATCTGCTGTGCGGTCTCGGCGCCTTCTGCGACGACCTCGTGCCCGAGCACCTGCGCGAGGCGGATGACCGCCGCGACCACGGTCGTGTCGGCGACCATGAGGCCTCCGAGCTCCTCCATGAACATGCGGTCGATCTTCACGATGTCGATCGGGAACTGCCGGAGGTAGGCGAGCGACGAGTATCCCGTCCCGAAGTCGTCGACCGCGAGCCGGATGCCGAGCCGTTTGATGCGCTCGAGCTGGGCGAGCGCGTTGTCGGCCGCGCTGACGAGGACCGTCTCGGTGATCTCGAGGATGAGCGAGTGCGTATCGACGGCGGTGCGGCGGACTGCCCGCTCCAGTCGGTGGACGAAGTCCGTATCCGCGAACTGCCGGCCACTCACGTTGACGGAGATCGCGAGGGGCGCCCGGTCGGGGTGCTGGGCGTTCCACGCCGCGATCTGGCGGCATGCCTGCTCGAGCACCCAGTCGCCGATCGCGAGGATCAACTGCGATTCCTCGGCCAGCTCGATGAAGTCGTCGGGTGCGACGAGACCGTGCCCGGGCCGCGCCCACCGCACGAGGGCCTCGAAACCGGTGACCTCGCTGCTGTCGAGACGGACGATCGGTTGGTACACGAGGCGCAGCTCGCCGCGTGCCAGCGCGCCCTGCAACGCGGCCTCCGTGTCGCGGCGCCGTTGTACGCGTTCACGAAGCTGCGCGTCGTACAGCTCCCACCGGTTGGAACCGGCGCGCTTGGCGAGGAACATCGCAGCCTCGGCGTCGCGCAAGAGGGCTTCGGCGGTCGCCGGTCCGCCTTCGTACACGGCGAGGCCCGCGGACGCCGTCGCGGCGATGGGTTGCCCGCCCGCCTCGACCGGTGCGCGCAGCGCCTCGACCATGCGCTCGGCGATGTGGATCGCGTCGTCGACGTCGTCGAGCTCTTCGCACAGCACCGCGAACTCGTCGCCGGCGAGGCGAGCGACGGTGTCTCCCGGCCGCACGACGCCGAGCAACCGCTTCGTCACCTCGCGCAGCACGTCGTCGCCGGTCGCGTGACCCCAGGTGTCGTTGATTGCCTTGAACCGGTCGAGGTCGACCGCGAAGACGGCGAGCACACCGGCGGCGCGAGAAGCGCGGGCGAGCGCGTGCTCGACGCGGTCGACGAGCAGCGGCCGGTTCGCGAGGCCGGTCAGCGCGTCGTGCGCGGCGCGGTGGGCCAGCTCGGTGCGCGCGGCTGCGAGCTGGCGGTGTGCCGACCGGAGTCGCCTGGCGAGCACCAGGGCGACGACGGCCGCGCAGGCGACGGCGAACACGGTCGGGTCCACGCACGTTTAGGATCGGGCGCGAACGCCCGTCGCTTGACGTATCGGGCGAGAGGAGCCGCTAGATCTCTGCGCTCGGAAGCCCCAAATCGGGCTCCGCGCCCGTCCGGACCCTCGTCGCGCGGCCGTCGGCGTCGAGCTCGAAGACCACCCGCTGGCCCTGGCGGAGCAGCCGGAAGAGGGAGCCGTGGAGCGCGTCCGGGGCGAGTACGACTTCGGCGCGGTCGGTGTCGCGCACGACGATCCCCTCCCGGGTCGCCGGGTCGTACATCTTCACGACGCCTTGCATGCCCCGCCCCCGCCTCAGGGCTTGACGACCTTGCCGGCCTTGAGGCACGACGTACACACGTTGAGCCGGCGCGGCGCGCCGTTGACGAGCGCCCGGACGCGCTGCACGTTGGGGTTCCAGCGGCGCTTCGTGCGGCGGTGCGAGTGGCTGAGCCGCATGCCGAAGCGCGGCTTCTTGCCGCACACGTCGCAGACCGATGCCATCGTGAGCCGTCCTTTTCCTCGCTTCATCGCGGCGTCCATCGCGGCGTCCATCGCGGCGATCATCGCGCTGGGAACCGGCAGAGGTTAGCAGCGCACCCCTCCACGGCTCGCCTCCCGTCCTAATCTCGCAGCGATGCCCGGTCCGCTGACAAGCCTCCGAGCCACCGACCTCCGGCAGGCCGTGCTGCGCTTCCGGGATGCACTCCGGGCCCATCAGGAGGAGCTGAACCGCCTCAACGTCTACCCCATACCCGACGGCGACACCGGGACGAACATGGCTCTGACGCTCGAGTCGGTCTCCGCCGAGCTGGCATCCGCGGAGTCGATGGAGGAGGTGTGCCATGCGATCAGCCGCGGCTCACTCATGGGCGCCCGTGGCAACTCGGGGGTGATCACGTCGCAGATCCTGCGCGGGCTCACCGACGTGTTCCGCGCGCTCGACGAGATCGCACCGTCCGATGTCGTCGTCGCGTTGCGGCGCGGCGCCGACGCCGCGTACGAAGCGGTCATGCGCCCGGTCGAAGGCACGATCCTGACGGTCGTGCGCGAGACCGCGGAGGCCGCCGAGCGCACCGACGGCGCGGATCTCGTGAGCGTGCTCGACGCTGCTGCCGGTGCCGCGCGCCACGCCGTCGCCAAGACACCCGACCTGCTGCCAGTGCTGCGCGACGCGGGCGTCGTCGACGCGGGCGGCAAGGGCATCACCTTGCTGCTCGACGCGTTGCTCGAAGTCGTCGACGGGCGCCCGATCCCCGAACCGGAGGCGGTGCACACGCCGGCTGCCGTCGCGGCGCACCTACGGGGCGACGACGTCGCCAACCTGCGCTTCGAGGTGATGTACCTGCTGGAAGCACCCGACGAATCCATGTCGGCATTCCGCGACGCGTGGGCCGCCGTCGGCGACTCGATCGTCGTCGTGGGGGGCGACGGGCTGTGGAACTGCCACATCCACACCAACGACATCGGCGCGGCGATCGAGGCCGGGGTGGTCGCGGGCCGCCCGCGCGAGATCCGCGTCACCGACCTCTTCGAAGAGGTCGAAGAGGAGCAGTGGGTGCGGGAGGCGGCAGCGGCGAGCGAGCACACCGCGGCACCCCCGGTCGCGACCGCGGTCGTCGCCGTGGCGGTGGGCGACGGCGTTCGCCGCCTGCTCACGAGCCTCGGCGTCCAGCAGGTGGTGGCCGGAGGGCAGTCGATGAACCCGTCGACGGCGCAGATCCTCGAAGCGGTCGAGGCGGCGAGCTCGGCCGCGGTCGTCGTGCTGCCCAACAACAAGAACATCATCCCGGTCGCCCGCCAGGTCGAGGCACTCACCTCGAAGCGGGTCGCGGTGATCCCGACGACGAGCGTTCCCGAGGCACTCGCGGCGCTCGTCGACTACGACCCCGACGCTTCGATCGACGACAACGCGGGCGCGATGGAGGCCGCCCTCGGCCGAGTCCGCACCGGTGAGGTCACGCAGGCGGTCCGCGACGCGGTCGCCGAGTGCGGCCCGATCCGCGAGGGCGATTGGATCGCGTTGTCGCGCGACGGCGTCGTCGCAGCCGTCGCGTCGCCGGGCGACGCCGTGTGCGCGCTGCTCGGCCACCTCGTCGACAGCGACAGCGAGATCGTGACCGTGCTCGTGGGCAGCGACGCGCCCGCCGCGGAGACGCAGCGGATCCGGGAGCACGTGGAGCTGCAGTTCCCGCACGTCGAGGTCGAGTTCCACGACGGCGGCCAACCGCTGTACCCCTATCTCGTGGGGGTGGAGTAACTGGCGGGCGGCGGCATCACGTTGCGCGACCTCGCGCGCAAGCCGCTCCACGAGCTCGCGTCGGTCGGGCCGAAGCTCGAGGAGCGTCTCGCACAGATGGGCCTCGAGTCGGTGCTCGACGTCGTCCAGCACTACCCGCGGCGATGGGTCGACCGCTCGAAGCGCACCGACATCGCGACGTTGCAGGTGGGCGAAGAGGCGACGGTCGTCGGGGAGGTGCGCACGATCCGCGCCCGGCGGGCGCGCACGGGCAAGCCCATCGTGGAGGCCGTCGTGCACGACGGCACGTCGATGCTCAACGTCGTCTTCTTCAACCAGGCGTGGCGCGAGCGTCAGCTCCCCGAGGGAACGGAGGTCGCGCTCTTCGGCAAGCTCGAGGTCTACCGCGGCAAGCGGCAGATGACGAACCCGGTCGTCGACGTGCTCGGTGGGCGAGGGGGCGGCGACGAGAAGACCGGCAAGATCGTCCCGGTGTACCCGCAGTCGGGCAAGGCCGAGGTGTACACGTGGCAGCTCCGTAAGGTCGTCGCCGAGGCGCTGCGCCGATCACGCCGGCGCGGTCTGGCGGAACCGCTCGACATGTCGATCCTCGACGCGCACGATCTCGTCGACCGCGACACGGCGTACCGCGCGATCCACGCGCCGCAGGACCAGCGCGAGCTCGACGCGGCGAAGCGGCGCCTCGCGTTCGACGAGTTCCTCCGCATGCAGGTCGGTCTGGTGGCGCGCAAACGCGCGCTCGCGGCCGAGCAGTCGGCGATTCGCCATGTCGCGGACGGGCCGTTGCTCGATGCATTCGTCGCTCGGCTGCCGTTCCCGCTCACGGCCGACCAGCGGCGTGCGATCGACGAGATCCGCGCCGACATGGCCAGTCCCTCGCCGATGCACCGCCTGCTCCAGGGCGACGTCGGGTCCGGCAAGACCGTCGTCGCGCTCGCCGCCCTCCTCGTCGGCGTGCAAGGCGGTTACCAGGGTGCATTCATGGCTCCGACGGAGGTGCTGGCCGAACAGCACTTCCTCGGGTCGGCCGGGCTGCTGGAGGGCCTCGCCATCCCGGCGCCGGGGTCGCTGCTCGGCGAGCGGCCGGTACGCGTCGAGCTGCTCACCAACCGCACGAGTGCGAGCGAGCGGCGGCGCATCGCCGCGGGCCTGGAGGCGGGAGAGGTCGACATCCTCGTCGGCACGCACGCGCTCCTCTACGGCGACGCGAAGTTCTCGCGGCTCGGCATCGCGGTGATCGACGAGCAGCATCGCTTCGGTGTCGAGCAGCGAGCGCTCTTGCGTGGCAAGGGCGACGAGCCGGATGTGCTCGTGATGACCGCGACGCCGATTCCGCGCACCGCTGGGATGTTGATCTACGGCGACCTCGACAAGTCCGAGCTGCGCGAGATGCCGCCCGGTCGGACGCCGATCACGACGGTGCGCGTCGGTCCGAACCCGATGGACCAAGCGGCCGCCTGGCAGCGGCTGCGCGACGAGGTCGAGGTCGGCCACCAGGCGTACGTCGTGTGCCCGCTCGTCGAGGAGAAGGGCAAGGTCGAGGCGAAGGCCGCGACCGAGGAGTACGAGCGGCTCGGCGCGGAGGAGCTCGCGGGCCTTCGGCTGGGACTGCTGCACGGCCAGCTGCCTTCGAAGGAGAAGGAAGCGGTGATGGAGGCCTTCCGCGCGGGCTCGATCGACGTGCTCGTGGCGACCACGGTGATCGAGGTCGGCGTCGACGTCCCGAACGCGACCGTCATGATCGTCGAGGACGCCGACCGGTTCGGTCTCTCGCAGTTGCACCAGCTGCGCGGGCGCGTCGGGCGGGGCGGCGGCGCGTCGTGGTGCTTCCTGTTCGCCGATCCCACGACGACCGACGGCGAGCAGCGCATGGCCGCGATGGCAGCGTCGACCGACGGCTTCCTCCTCGCCGAGAAGGATCTCGAGATCCGTGGTGCGGGCGAGGTGTTCGGCGAGCGCCAGTCGGGCTGGAGCGACCTCAAGCTGGGGCGCATCCCCCGCGACGAGCCGATCGTCATCGAGGCGCGCCTCGTCGCCGAGCAGATCCTCGACACCGATCCCGAACTGGCCGCGCACGCGCAGCTACGCGAGGAGGTCGAGGACCTGCTCGGCGAGGCCGTCGACTTCCTCTTCAAGAGCTGATGCCCGGCGTACGCGTGATCGCGGGGTCGGCGCGCGGCCGCCGGCTCGTGGTGCCGGCGGGCGATGCCGTGCGCCCGACGAAGGACATCGTCCGCGAGGCGATGTTCAACGCGCTCGACGCGCGCGGGAAGCTGCTCGATGCGACCGTGCTCGACCTCTACGCCGGCTCGGGGGCGCTCGCGATCGAGTCGCTCTCGCGTGGTGCCGAGCGGGCGGTCCTCGTCGAGCACGACCGGCGCGCGCTGCACGCGATCACCACCAACGTCGACGCGCTCGGCTTCACCGACCGCGCGCGCGTCGTTCGCGGCGACGTGCGGTCGTTCCTCGGCGGGATGCCCGCGCCAGAAGCGCCGTTCGATCTCGTGTTGCTCGACCCGCCCTACGACCTCGGCGCGGATCGCATCCGCGCGCTCGTACGCGCGCTCGCGGCGCCGGGTTGGCTGCGCGAGCGTGCGATCGTCTCGCTGGAGGGCCCCGTACGGGACCCGGCCGCGCTGCCGGACGGTGTGAAGGTCGAGTGGGAGCGCGCGTTCGGGGATACGCTCGTACGGTTCCTCGAAGTCGTCGCGCAAGGAGCGTGAGTTGTCCACGGCGCTGTGTCCGGGCTCGTTCGACCCAGTGACGAACGGCCACCTCGACATCATCGAGCGCACGGCGCGCCACTTCGACGACGTCATCGTCGCCGTCGGCGGCAATCCCTCGAAGGCGCAGGCGTTGTTCTCGATCGAGGAACGGCAGGAGCTGCTCGCGGCAGTCACCGGTCACCTGCCCAACGTGCGGATCGACGTGTTCAAGGGCCTGCTCGTCGACTATGCGCGCGAGCACGGTGCCGACGCGATCGTCAAGGGGCTGCGCGCGGTCTCCGACTTCGACTACGAACTGCAGATGGCGCAGATGAACCAGCGCCTCTCCGGGATCGACACGTTCTTCGTGTCGACGAGCCCGCAGTACTCGTTCTTGTCGTCGAGCCTCGTCCGCGAAGTTGCACGCTTCGGTGGCGACGTGTCGAGCATGGTGCCCAAGATCGTGGCCGACCGCTTGGCGAAGATGTTCTCGAAGGAGGGTTGATGAGCGTGCTCGAGGACTCTCCCGACGCCGCCCCCGATACCAGAGCGCTGCTGCTGCGGCTGCAGGAGATGCTCGAGAAGGCGCGCGGGCTGTTCATGTCTGCCTCCGTGTCGGTCAACCGAGAGGAGTTCGGCGCGCTGCTCGCCGACGCGATCGAGGCGCTTCCCGAGGAGCTGCGCCAGGCCCGCTGGCTGCTGAAGGAACGCGACGACGTGCTCGAGCGCGCCCGGCGCGAAGCCGACCGCATCATCGAGTCGGCGCGCGTGCGGGCCGAGCGCATGGTCGAGCGCACCGAGGTGGTGCGCGAGGCGCGCCGCGCCGCCGAAGCGATCATCGAGCAGGCCGAGCGGCACGGCGCGCAGATCCGCCACGAGGCGGAGGACTACGTCGACCGCAAGCTCGCCGCGTTCGAGGTGGTCCTCGACCGAACGCTCCAGCAGGTCCACAAGGGGCGGGAGCGGCTCCAGGTCAACATCGAACCCGCCGAGGTCGTCGACGAGGACGAGGACGGCGGCGCCTTCTTCGACCAGGACGAGGGCTCAAACCCCGTCTGACCTGCTAAGATGCGGGACTTCCCCGTGGGCGGCGCTACAGTCCGCGCGCGTCCGGCGCCCCGATCGCGATCGGCGCCCCGTCCCTGATCTGGTCGATATGTCCGCTCACCCGCTCCGCATCCCTGTCGCCGACCTGCTGCGCCGGCCGGGAGCGGCGCGCGCCGTCACGG
>Ga0073934_10001884_pt1 | contig 47197 bp, 47 predicted proteins | sample LarsenN4metaG_FD_76834 | JGI IMG/M metagenome (GOLD analysis project Ga0073934, IMG submission 76834) | Hot spring sediment bacterial and archeal communities from British Columbia, Canada, to study Microbial Dark Matter (Phase II) - Larsen... ...
AAACTAATTTTTGCTTTACTAATATTAGTGGTTTTTGCTTCTTCTGCCTTCTCGCAGGACGCAATGACTACACGCGTATTGCAATCTGATAACAGTGTTATACGCATTGAGTATATCTTTAACGGATATACGACCGAAGATGTCAAAATCAACGGCGATTCCTATCTCTGGCTGAAAGCCAACGGCTTTGCTTCAACGATGATTCCCGGCGAACCGGAAATTCCGATTTTCCGCGCCAGCATTGTCATCCCTGATCTTGCCGCAATGAATTTCAGAATTATTTCCGAAGAATCCGAAATCATTCAGACAGGAAAAATTATGCCTTCTAAAGGTCACATGACAAGGAATATTGACCCGAATTCCGTACCTTATACTTTCGGAAAAGTATATTCCACCGATGCTTTTTATCCCGCTGAACTTGTAAAACTTGATGAACCCTATATCGTCAGAGACTTAAGAGGGATGACTGTTCAGGTTAATCCTATTCAATACAATCCCGTAAAAAATCAGCTTAAGATTTACCGCAGAGTAGTTGTTGAACTTTATGCTGAATCGGGGAAAGCTCCGGTAAATCCTTTTTACAGAAGCACTCCTCTTACTAAAGTTTCAAATGAATTTGCTCCGATTTACAGAGGACTTTTCTTAAACTACGGTTTCGGCAATTCAAGGTTTGATTCGATTCCCGAGCCCGGCAAAATGCTTGTGATTTGCCCGACCGCTTATATGACAGGTATTCAACCCTTTGTTCAGTGGAAACAGCAAAGAGGTCTCAATGTTACCGTTGCAGAATATCCTACTGTTACTGGTTCTGGTAACACAGCAATAAAAACATACATTCAGAATATGTACAACTCTCCCGGAAAAGTAACTTATATAATTCTTGTCGGAGATGCTGCAGATATTCCTTATTTAAGCGGGCAATATGAATCCGCTCCATCAGACCCATGCTATGTGAAACTCGCAGGAACAGATGCATATCCTGATGCATTTATTTCAAGAATATCGGTTCAGAATGTTGCCAGTTTGAATTATGTAATTACAAAGTTTATTAAATTTGAAAGAGATATAGAAATTGGTGCTCCATGGTATAATATGGGTACAGGTATAGGCGGTCCGGATGTAGGCGGTTCACCTCCTTATGCAGATTCAATCAGAATGAACTGGGTAAGAGACACATTATTGCTTGGCGGATTTACATGGGTTGATAAGGTAAACGGACCTATAGCTACAGCTCAGACTTTGATTAACGTTTTAAATAACGGAAGATTTGTTTTAAACTATGTTGGTCATGGCTCCGGAACATCATGGAGCAATACCGGATTTAATGTATCGAACGCTTATCAACTTGCAAACGGCTGGAAAAATCCATTCCTTGTTGACGTTGCCTGTCTGAACGGAAACTTCACTCTTAATGAATGTCTCGCTGAAGCATTGCTCAGAGCTGGTGATACTGCAAATCCAAAGGGCGTTATTTCCGCCTATGCTTCAACAACAAATGCAAGCTGGGTGCCTCCATGCGATATGCAGTTATATGCTAATCATCTTATGTCACGCCAGTTCAGAAAAACCGCAGGTGCTATGAGTTTCTTTGGAGTGATGTATGCAATGGATAAATGGGGAGGTAGCAGCGGTGAAGGTTTAAAACTTATGGAGCAATATCATATTTTAGGTGACTGCTCAATTCTTCTTACAAGAGGCGTTCCGCTCGGACCTTCTATTGCACACAGCCAGCTTCCAAACACAGAAAACCTGTCAGGACCTTATACAGTCAATGCAGTTATTACTCCTGCCAATGCTCCTTTGAAACCTAATACTACGAAACTCTTCTGGTCAAGAAACAGTGTAACAATTACAGACAGCTTATTGATGACAAATTCATCAGGAAATAACTGGACTGCAAATATTCCCGGAAACGGAACTTCTGCGGTTTACAGATATTATATTAAAACACTTGATACTATGAATCGCTCTGCAGTTCTCCCGGGCGGCGCTCCTGCAAACTTATTCTCATTTGTAGCTTCAACCGATACTGCAAAACCTGTTATAGTACATACTCCAATTCCAAATACACCAAAATCACTCTGGCCTATCAGCGTAACTGCATCAGTTACAGATAATATCGGAATTGATTCGGTTTGGGTAAGATGGTATAAAAATTCTCCGTCAAACGGATATAAACAATTTAAACTTTTAAATACAAGCGGAAATAACTTTGCCGCCGCATTTAATTCATTGCAATCGGAAGTTAACTTCAACGATTCAATTTTCTACAGAGTAATTGCTCAGGATGCCGGTTCGCTTCATAAAAAAGATTCCACTGCATTGTATTCATTTAAATTGATTCCGCAGGTTACAGCTACTATAGGTACGGGAACAACTTCCTGCGGATGGCCATATTACACATTCTATATGGATTCCAGAACAGATATGCTTTATCTAGCTTCAGAGATAACCGCTGCAGGAGGTGCTCCGGGAAGTATTACAAAAATTGGATTTGATGTTACAACTGCCGCATCGCAGGTTATGAACGGATTCAAAATTATGATGCAACATACTACTAATACAACTATTTCCGGATTTACATCAACCGGTTGGACGACAGTATATGACGGTACTTACACAGTTCCCGGAACAGGATGGCAGGAAGTAACGCTTCAAAATCCTTTCGTCTGGAACGGAACAGGCAACCTGCTTGTAGAAATCTGTTTCAATAACAGCAGTTACACTTCAAATACAACTGTTAACGGAACTCCTATGACAAATATGAATAAACATCAGCACTCAGACCTCTCATCAGGTGACGGATGTACAGGAATTACAACACCGGGAACATCTTATACTGCAAGACCAAATATTTCATTGACTATCAATCTGCTTTCTACCGGTGTAACGAATATTTCTACTGAGATTCCTGAAACATATTCGCTTTCACAGAACTATCCGAATCCTTTCAATCCTTCAACTAAGATTAACTTCGGAATCCCAAAACAGGGATTTGTCAGCATAAAGGTTTACGACGTACTCGGAAGAGTTGTGAAAAATCTTCTGAACGAAGTTAAAAATCCGGGATATTATTCTGTTGATTTCAATGCCTCTGAACTTTCAAGCGGTGTTTATTTCTACAGAATGGAAACGAACGGATTTATGGACGTGAAGCGAATGGTTTTGGTTAAGTAGAAAGTTTATAAAGTTCGTCAAGTTTATAAAGTTCGTCAAGTTTATAAAGTTCGTTAAGTTTATAAAGTTGAAAGTAAAAAGCCGGACAGAAATGTTCCGGCTTTTTTATTTATATTCTGCCTTTCTGGCGGATTTATGCTGAGCGCGCTTTCTTTTAATCCATTTTTTCAACTCTTTTTCTGCTTCTTCCCTTTGTTTTATAACTATCTCAATTTTATCTTTGAGCCATAGGCGGTTATTAATATTTTTTGTCTTCATCACATAATGTCTCATTGTCTTAAAATTCTGACCTCTCTTAGGTTTACGTAAATATGATGACAGTTTTTCAGTAATATTAATAAAGTTTACATAAGACTCAAGAAGTGATGCACTTGCAACCTTATTACGCTTGAGAAATTTTTTGTAGTTTTGAATTGTTTCCGGAATATCTTCATAAAGCCCCTGCTCAAAAAGAATTTTTATTTTCAGATTATAAACATCAAATTTATATATAAATCTGTCTATAAAAATTTTATCAAGATACTTTATTGCTTTTGAAAATTCTCCCTTTGCATAATAAAGATGAGCATAGCTGAAATTCATCATGTTGTTTCTCTCATTAGATAACAATTTATCTATATACTTTGAGATAAAATATTCAACCCATTCATATTTTTTAAACCGTATTGCCTCAAAAAGAATATTCCTGAACAGAGTAACAGGTATATGCGTAATTTTATCAACCTTATAATATTCGTTCTCGAGTATGATTTCATTCAAATTTAAAATTTCCATTGAGAAATCTGAATCGCTTTCTGTCTGCGAAATATTATCTTTTATATAACACAAACCTATAAGCGATGTAAAATGATATGAACGCTCAGTATCATTCATCTTTTCAAGATTTGAAAAAAATGCATCTTTGTATGAGAAATATGTCTCATCATTTTCAAGTTGAGAATATGCAATTAACTGTTTCAGGTAAATATCAAGCATGAAAAAATACGGCTTATCTTTACCCACACCGGAAATTAATTTGTTAAAATCTATACTGTCTAATACTTTTCCGAGAAAATCATTACTGAAATCAATTCCGTAATTTATCGAGTAAACAACAAGTTTAATATATTCACTGATAAGCTCTGTGAGATAAAATATTGTCAGGTAATATGCACTGTCAGAGAGTTCTTTCGCCTGATTGATTACAGCTTTTCTGTTATTAAGGATTTTCTGATAAATAATATTATAATTCAGTTTATTAACGTTAAGAAGAAACCTGTCATAAAAGAAAGCGGATTCAACCTGCTGATTTTCCCTGATTATCTTTTCAAATCTTCCGATATGAAAATCAAATACATCTTTCAGATTCCGCCTGTTAAATTCCCCGAACATATAGTTTGTCCATTCTCTTTCCTTTCTCTCAATACTCCGGTAAGTTATAAATTTAACAGCAAGTCTGTCAAGACTTGAAATTAAAAACCGGAAGGAGTTTTCTTTATATTTGTTATCGCCAAAAGCCCTGGAATAAACATCTTCTTTAGTAAATTTTTTTGAGGAAAAAGTTGGGTAATACCTTATAATTTCATTGAATAAAGCTATAACAGCTTTTCTCCCGTTAAAATATCCTGTTTCAATAAACCTGCTGAATAACTTTATTTCATCCCGCGAAAAAGTTTTAAAGATACTGACGCACTTTTGATTTACCATTATAATACAAACTATTGTTGCATCAAATATATCTTAAAAAAGCGTAATAGAAAATGTCAATATTAATATCGCTATACATAAGAAAATTATTTCCGTTTTTTAAACTTTAACAACGGAATAATTTTTTTTATATTACGGTATTCAAAAAATTAATTATCATACTATGTCCACAAAACAGGATTTTCTTAAAGACACTATTAAACATTTCGATATTAAACAGCATAATGTCGTGCCGGTTGTTGATGCTTTTAAGGATATGGCTTTTCAGGCACGTAACCTTCACAGAGCGGCTTCGATTTATGACAGAATGCTCTCAGACGATAAATGCTCTGTCATTCTTTGTCTTGCTGGTTCACTCTTTTCCGCAGGTCTGAAACAAATTGTTGTTGATATGGTCAGAAATAATATGGTTGATGTGATTGTTTCTACAGGTGCAATTATGGTTGACCAGGATTTCTTCGAAGGACTCGGCTTTAAACACTACATTGGTACTCCTTTTGTTGATGACAGCGAACTCAGAGAGCTCCATATTGACAGAATTTATGATACATATATTGATGAAGATGATTTGAGAGAGTGCGATATGACAGTTGCTAAAATTTGCGATACTCTTGAAAAACGTCCATATACTTCAAGAGAATTTATTTATGAAATGGGAAAATATCTCTCCGAAAATGGTAAAATAAAAGATTCCGTTGTTCTTGCCGCTTATGAAAATAATGTTCCGGTTTTTGTTCCCGCTTTCTCAGATTGCTCTGCCGGTTTCGGACTTGTACATCACCAATGGAATAGTAAGGATAAATTTGTTACTATTGATTCAGCCGGAGATTTTCTCGAACTTACTAAAATAAAACTCGAAGCTTTTGAAACTGGTATCCTTATGATTGGCGGAGGTGTACCCAAAAACTTTACACAGGATGTTGTTGTAGCGGCTGAAGTTCTCGGAGAGGAAGTTCCGATGCATAAATATGCTGTTCAGCTTACAGTTGCAGATGAAAGAGATGGTGCTCTTTCCGGTTCAACTCTGAAAGAAGCAAGTTCATGGGGTAAGGTTGATACTGTTTTTGAGCAAATGGTTTATGGTGAAGCAACAGTTACATTCCCCCTTGTTGCAGGATATGCCTATCACAAGGGAAACTGGAAGAACAGGAAGAAAAGAGAATTTCAGAAACTCTTTCTTAAATAATTTCCTGCAAAATTGTCTTTCATTGAAATCGTATTAGTTGCACTTGCCCTCGCAATGGATGCGTTTGCCGTGTCCATTGCATCGGGCACCAATTCAAATTTTAAAGGCAACAGGGCTTTTATCAGACTTGCATTCCATCTCGGATGGTTTCAGTTTCTTATGCCGGTTATCGGATGGTTTGCAGGAAGCACTTTTTCATATTACATTTCTTCGTTTGACCATTGGATTGCTCTGATTTTGCTTTCGTTTGTCGGGTTTAAAATGATTAAGTCTGCTTTTAGCAGTGATGAGAATAAAGGTCTGAAAGACCCGTCAAAAGGTAAGATGCTTGTTTTGCTGAGTGTGGCAACGAGTATTGATGCTCTTGCAATCGGTTTTAGTATTGCCTTGCTTGGCATTGATATATGGTATCCGGCAACAATAATAGGAATTATAACAGGTACATTAAGTTTTATAGGGATTAAAGCAGGAAATTTTCTCGGTAATAAATTCGGTAAAAAAAATGGAATTTGTTGGTGGCGTTATTCTTATCGCAATAGGGCTTAAGATATTTATTGAGCATTTGTAAGATAGTGTAAAAGGCATTTACATTCTACAAACATTGCACCCTTAAAATGACTCCGTAGGAGTCAAAAGTTTGTAGCACCTGTATTTAAAAAAGACGACCCCGTAGGGGTCGTATGTTTGTAGTAAAAATATTTCTTCTTATCCTTATTCCATTGATTGTTCTTTTAACTTTTCGTGTTCCTCTTTCATTTTCTCATTCTTCTCTTTTAACTTCTCATTCTTCTCCTTTAATTCCTCATTCTTCTCCTTTAATTCCTCATTCTTTTCCTTTATTTTCTTCTCGACTTCTTTCATTTTCTCTTCAATTTTTTTATTAATTTCTTCCTGCTTTTGCGGATCCAATCCTTCTATCCTGATATCAGGAATTTTTATTTTTATATCAGGTACTTCAATTGATTCAAATTGCATTCGGTTCATTTCCTCTCCAAATTTTCCCATTTCCTCTCCAAATTTTTTCATTTCTTCACCAAATTTTTCCATTTTCAATTCATATTTTTTAATACTTTCATCATTAAGATTATCAGGAGTAAAATTCGGTAATTCAGGGACTCGAGGAATTTTGATTTTCAACGTATCAAGTACTTTCAGTTGTTCCCTGACTTTTTCGGGTATTACAGTCAATTCTTTCTCTAGCTTTTCTTTATTCTTTTCCTGAAATTCCTTCATGATAATTAAAAATTTTCTTTTCTGAACTGAGTCCACTGATGCCCTGAGTTTCATAAAATGCAAAGCATTTAATTTTTCAAGCTTAGTATGAAGATTACCCATTTTTTCCCATAATTCCCTTAATATAGTTGTGTCTGGACTTTCTGAAAGCAATTCTTCTGCAACTTTAAATCTGTTATCCTGAATTTCTTCTTTAATTAAATCAACTGCATAGCGATGTTCATCTATAATTTCCCTGACTTTTCCTGACTGTTCCTCTGATAGGTTTAGTTCTTTGTTAAGTAACTCATATACATCACTTTTTTCTGAACTAGTAACTCCGGGCAGATTAATCTTTGTTTTACTCTGAACATAAATAGTAACCATTGCAGTTATATTTATTATAAGCAGTAAAACCAGAACCCAGATTGTCAATTTTCTTTTTGTGAAATAATCCATTTTTTTATTTCTTTAAATTCTTTTAAAATAATGTTTCAGTATCAGGATAATAAGTATTCATAATTGAATTTATACGTTTATCATTGACAGTATTATCACTCTTCTGATTTGTACCAATGAATACACCTCCGATTACAGCAAGGCAAATTAGTAGTGTTATAAATATCGGTTTCAGCAATTTGATTATAAAAGGAGATTCTCCTGATTCAATTTTATCGAGTTTTTGACTGAGCCGTGTGTAAAAATAAGGATCCGGCTCTATTGTAAATGAAGCGTAATTCTCAAGTGCTTCATCTATTAATTTTCTTTTGTCTTCCAACTTTTCTTCCAACTCAGATTTATTTAATGTTGTAATAACTGTAAAGTTTTTTTCTTAAATTTAATTTTGCCCTGTGAATGAGGACATCAACAGATTGTATTGATATATCCATAGCTTCTGAGATTTCTTTATTTGTCAATCCGTCAACCTTATTCATCGTGAAAGCAATTCTCTGATTAAGACTCAAGGTATTTAAAGCTTTTGAAATGTGTTTGCTGAGTTCATCTTTTTCCGAAATCTGCTGAGGATTATTATTTTCAGAAACTGTGTGCTTTTCTTCGTCAAGCGATTCGTTTGAATAAACCGGTAGCCACTTGCTCAATTTCTTTTTCCTTATAAGGTTCAGAGATTTATTAACCGCTATTCTGTAAAGCCATGTTTTTACATTTGATTCAGATCTGAATTTATATGCAGACCTGAATATTTCAATAAACACATCCTGAGCAATTTCTTCAGCATCCTGCTTGTTCCTTAGAAATCCGTAACATAAATTTAAAACTTTCTTTTGATGTACCGTTACAAATTCCCTGAATGCTTCTCTGTTACCTTTTGCAATTTCTAATATTAAACCAAAATCTGTATCAGTCAATTTTATTTCTTTTACATTCTTTAGACAAAAAAAGCGTGTAAAAACTTACACGCTTATTCCATAGAAAAATAAAATTTTATTCAGAACCGCTTCCACAACTGAATCAGGGCAGGAAGCTCCGCTTGTGAGAATAATTTTTACAGGTTTTTTCTGAGGGAGAAAATCTTTTGTGTATATTTCGGTGTGGTTGTGATAGTTATAATGTCTTATCTTATTTGCTGAAATAAGATTTTTTTCAGAACTAATAAAATAAGTATTAAATCTGGATTCGCAAAGTTCAACTATGTGAGATGTATTTGAACTGTTATATCCGCCTACAACTATTGCAAGGTCTGCCTCTTCTTTTAATAATGCAAGAGTAGCTTTTTGATTGTCATGAGTAGCATAGCAAAGTGTATCCCGTGTATCAGCTATATGTTCTTTTAAATTACTCTCTCCGTATTTCTGTATCATAACCGATCTGAGATAATCAGCAATGTTCTGCGTTTCAGTTGCAAGCATTGTTGTCTGATTTACTACTCCGATTTTACATAGGTCTTTATCCTGATCAAATCCTTCTGAATATCTGTCTTTAAATATTTCATAAAACTTTTCTTTTGATATGTTACCGAGTATAGTTTCACCTATCAGTTTAGCTTCTTCAAGGTTTCTTACAACTATTGTAGGTGCATCCTGTTTGCTGTGTGAAAAAGTTGCGCGGGTTTCTTCGTGTCTGTATTTCCCGTGTATTATAATTGAAAATCCGGTTTTCCCAAGTGTACCAGCGCGGTTCCATACTTTTTCAACAAAAGGGCATGTTGTATCGTATTTTAATGCAGTTAATTTTTTTTCTTCGAGTAAATTTAGAGTCTCTACCGTTGTACCAAAAGCAGGTATAATAACAACGTCATCAGGAGTAAGTTCGTCAAATCCAATCAAAGGATTACCGGAAGTATCATTTAAAAATTTAACTCCACGACTTATTAAATCATCATTCACTTCCGGATTGTGAATCATTTCGCTCAGGAGAAATACTCTTTTCTCCGGATTTTCTTCAATTGCCTTGTATGAAATTTCGATTGCGTTTTCTACTCCATAGCAAAATCCAAAATGCCTTGGAATCAGAAACTGAACATCTCCGTAATCAAGTAATGAAGGTGAGTAATCTTTTTTACGTGGGTCTTCAGCAATTCTTTTCTTCTTAAGACCAGATATAATGTTGCTTTTGTAGTATTTTGGTATTTTAAATGTTCTCATAGTTATTATTCAAATGCTGATAAACCGGTTACATCTTCGCCTAAAATCAGAGTATGCATTTCATGAGTACCTTCATAAGTTTTCACAGATTCAATATTATTAAGATGTCTCATTATCGGATATTCATCAAGTATTCCGTTTGCTCCAAGCATTTCCCTTGCCATAGAAGCAATATTTTTTGCAATTTCACATGAATTTCTCTTTGCCATTGAAACGTGCTGAGGTCTCATTTTTCCGTTGTCTTTAAGTTGTCCGAGTCTGTAACAAAGCAATTGTGCCTTTGTAATCTCTGTAATCATATATGCGAGTTTTTCCTGAGTTATCTGAAACTGTGCAATTGGTTTTCCAAATTGTGTTCTCGATTTAGTATATTCCAGAGCGGTATTATAACATTCCATCGCCATTCCCAAAGTTCCCCAGGCAATTCCATATCGTGCCTGTGTCAGACACATCAGCGGAGATTTTAATCCGCCGGAACCCGGAAGTATATTTTCTTTTGGAATTAAACAATCCTCGAATACAAGTTCTGAAGTAACTGATGCTCTAAGGGACAGTTTGCCTTTCATTTCCGGAGCTGAAAATCCTTTCGTACCCTTTTCGACGAGGAATCCTTTTACTTTGCCGTTAAGTTTAGCCCATACAACTGCAACATCTGCTATCGTGCCGTTTGTTATCCACATCTTTGCACCGTTAATTATATATCCTCCGTCAACTTCTTCTGCCCTGGTAATCATACCTCCGGGATTGCTTCCAAAATCCGGCTCAGTTAATCCAAAACACCCAATCTTTTCCGCTGATGCAAGTTTTGGAAGCCAGTATTGCTTTTGCTCTTCAGTGCCAAATGTATAAATCGGATACATCACAAGCGAAGTCTGAACTGATGCGAAACTTCTGATACCACTGTCGCCTCGCTCGAGCTCCTGCATTATTAGTCCATATACTATATTATTCGCTCCCATACCGCCGTATTGAACCGGTATATTTGGTCCGAATAATCCCATCTCTGCCATCTTTGGAACAATTTCCATAGGAAACTTCATATCCTGATTGTATTTCTCTATTATAGGAAGTACTTCATTATTTACGAAATCCCTTACTGTATCTCTGATGGCTTTCTCTTCATCAGTGAACAAATCGTCTAAAAGATAATAATCTGCTCCTTTATAATTTTCAATATTCATAATATAAATTTATTTATAATTTAAAACAAAATCCCTGTTTACAGGGTTCGATGTTTTACTGTTTTTTTTACGATTATTTGCGATGCCGGTTGCAATTTCTGTAATCATTTCAAGCAGTGATTTTATGTTAATTGCTTTTGCAGCCGAAATTATTACAGCATTTGAATATTTTTTCCTTACTGAATCAATAACTTCAGTATCTTTCAGTAAATCTGCCTTGTTAAAAACGTTTATAATATTTTTACTCTGCGCTCCGAGTTCTTTCAGAGTTTCTTCAACTACTTCAAGTTGCTCCTCAAAATTCGGATTTGAAATATCTGTTACGTTTAAAAGAATGTCAGACTCAATTACTTCTGAGAGAGTTGATTTAAAAGATTCAATAAGATTATGAGGAAGATTTTTTATAAAACCTACAGTATCAGAAATTAAAACTTTCATATATGTAACTCCGTCTTCTGTCTTTACCGGAAGGTTCAGAACTTTTGTTGATGTATCGAGCGTTGCAAATAATTTATTTTCTACATATACATCTGCATTTGTAAGCAGATTGAGCAAAGTGGACTTCCCCGCATTAGTGTAACCTGCAAGTGCGAGACGGATATAGTTTTCTCTGTTCCTTGATTGTGTTTTCCGCTGAGTATCTATCTTTTCGAGTTTGCTTTTCAATACAGAAATTCGTTTCTTAATCATACGCCTGTCAGTTTCGATCTGTGTTTCACCCGGACCTTTAGAACCGATTCCTCCGTATTGTTTTGAAAGGTGAGTCCATTGTCTTGTTAAACGCGGGAGCATATATTCAAGCTGTGCGAGTTCAACCTGTAGCTTTGCCTGTGCGGTTCTCGCATTTGAGGCGAATATATCAAGTATGAGATTTGATTTATCAATTATCCTGCATTTTATTTTCTGCTCAAGATTTCTCAGCCGCGTATATTCAAGTTCGTTTTCAAAAATTACCAGATTAATTTCGTTATCGCTTACAAATTCTGCGATTTCATCAACCTTTCCTTTGCCGATCATATATCTTATATCGTAATTGTCGTTTTCCTGATAAAACGCCTTTACAACATCTGCTCCTGCGGTTTCAGCTAGAAATTTAAGCTCTTTAAGGGAATCTTCACTATGTCTGGACTTTGCATCCCTTCTGTTTGAGTAACATACCAATACTGTTTTTTCTCTCTTTTTAGCAGTATCTATCAATTATTATAATTTCCTTTTTCTGTAAATTCGTAAAACTATTTTTAATTCTAAAGTCTGAAATGAAAACATTTAATTTCTCTTTACTGCCTTATATTCTTTTGATGGTTCAACCTTTTCTGTAAGAGAAGAATTCCAGCTGTTATAAAAAACCCTTTCAAGTAGCTTGTTGATTTCCTTATTGTAAATTATCAGCGACATATTTCTAGTGTTTTCAAAATATCCGTGTTCCCAGTTTGAAGTACTGATTCTGCTTATTTCATCGTCAGCAATGAGATATTTACTGTGGTCAACCCTTGAATAGGGAATATATCCCATGCTGTATTCGGGAATACTGCTGAATTTTATTTCAATATTTTTAACCTGTGAAAGCGATTTTATATCTTCAATTGTTTCTTTTTTTATCGTCCAGTTTGCAAAAATAATTTTCACGTCAACTCCCCGGTCTGCGGCATTTCTTAAAGCTCTGTCAATTTTATAAAATTCGTTTTTCAGTGAATATGTCATTACCTGAATACGAAGTTTCGATTTAGCATTATCAATTATATCAAGCAGTTCTTCAAGCTCATCTGAATATCCTTCCGGTGTCAGGGATTCCGGGCTTACAGTCGGGAACAATCTCACTTTTCCAAATTCAGATGTATTTATTAAAAGAGGGTTTTTCTTATTAACCTTTACGGAATATTTTTCCCTGAGTTTTGATATAGTTGAATTATCGTGTTTTGCACAAAGTTTCCAGTCCATATTGAAAATATTTGAAAACAGTTTCGCAAGATTTTTATCTTTAACCCTGATACCCATTTCATGTATATGTTTCAGAGCCCGCCATTCGAAGTTCTGGCTTCCGAGAAATATTTCAGAGTTATCAACAATAAAATGCTTCGAGTGCATTACTCCGCCTGTAATGCTCTTAATATCTATTTTTCTTATACTTATATTCTTTTTTCCCCTGATTTCCTCAATTGAATTTTCGTTTTTTTCAACAAAACTTTTGTCAACTATAATTCTGATTTTAACTCCGCGTTTACCTGCTGAAATCAGAGCGTTTATAATATCTTCAAGCGGCTCACCTTGTTTGTTTGCGAAATAAAATACTTCAATATCTATAGTACGGTTTGCATTGTTAATCATATCGAGCCATTCATCATAAGGGCGTGCAAGTCCAGATTCTGTCAATATTGTCTCTACAGGAACACTCTCAACAATTTTTATCTGCGAAATTGTCTGGTAAAACGGCAGAATCAGAAAAAAAAGTATTAAAAGAAATTTTTTTAACATAAGTTTAGTAATATTTTTTTAGACTTAATTAATTTATATTTTAACAAGATAAAATTAAAAAACAGTTGAATAAAGATAATAAATTAGGGAAATACTTTAAAAGAACATTTGAAGTATGGGCAAAGTTTCTGAAATATTTTATAATATATTTCGTTTCGATGTCATTTTTCAGTATGATATTATATGCAATTTTGAGGTCACAGTTTGAGGATGCCTTAATTATAGTTATCGTTGTAAATTCAATTGTTTCTTTTATAATGGCTTTCCCTGAAATGCTTGAAGATTTTATCAGCGGAAAAGCATCTGAGTTTAATAAAAAGGAAACTGCATATCTCAGAGAAATCAGCAAGTTGAAACAGGAAGTCGAAAAAGAGAAAAAAATGCGTGAAGAAGCCGAGAAAGAGGTTGAAATTTTAAGAAAACTCAACTAAGTTTGTCAAGTTATCAAGTTTATCAAGTTCATCAAGTTCATCAAGTTTGTCAAGTTTATGGTAGCGGTGCAAACTTGGCGGTAAAGTGTCTCAGGAATTTCGGTTCTTCAATTATCTTATAACCCGTGACAGAGTCTTTAACTGAATAAATTTCCTCAAAAACTTCAGCAACATAATCAATATGGCTTTGTGTATAAACTCTCCTTGGAATTGCAAGCCGCACAAGTTCCATATCTGCAGGTATCAGTTTTCCATCTTTACCATATTTTCCGAACATAACGCTTCCTATTTCCACTGCTCTTATACCGCCATACCTGAATAGTTCTACCACAACTGCCTGACCCGGGTATTCATCAGGAGGTATATTCGGCAAAAGTGATTTTGCGTCAACATATATGGCGTGACCTCCGACCGGCTGAAGAATAGGAATCCCTGTTTTGATAAGTTTATCGCCGAGATATTTTGTGGAATGAATTCTGTAATTCAGATAACTTTCATCAATAATTTCTTCAAGTCCCTGTGCAATTGCTTCCATATCCCTTCCGGCAAGTCCGCCGTATGTCTCATACCCTTCAGTAATTATTAAAAGGTTTTTACATTCTAAATATCGCTCTTCATCATTCATTGCGATAAATCCACCTATATTAGCAAAAGCATCTTTCTTCGCACTCATTGTACATCCATCTGCATAGGAAAACATTTCCTGAGCGATTTCAAGAACAGTTTTATTTTCGTAACCTTTTTCCCTGAGTTTAATGAAATATGCATTTTCTGCAAATCTGCAGGCATCAATGAAGAAGGGAATTTTATATTTTTTGCAGATTGCACTTACGCTCCTGATGTTTTCCATTGATACCGGTTGTCCGCCGCCTGTATTATTGGTAACTGTAATCATACATACAGGAATATTTTCTGTTCCCTTTTCCCTGATGAAACTTTCGAGTTTTTCGAGGTCAATATTTCCTTTAAAGGGGTGAATAACCGAAGGATGTTTTCCCTCTTCAATAACAAGGTCAACAGCTTCTGCTCCGTTAAACTCAATATTTGCGCGGGTTGTATCAAAATGATTGTTGCTTGGAATATATTTCCCTTTCCCTGCATTGATATATCTGCCGTCCTCATCAATCTCGCTTAATAGCATAGTAAAAAGTATTCTTTCTGCGGCTCTGCCCTGGTGTACAGGTATAATATGCCTGAATCCGAATATTTTTGTAGTAACTTCTTCAAACCTGAAATAACTCTTCGAGCCGGCATAGGATTCATCGCCGTCTAATATACCTGCCCATTGTTTTGCGCTCATTGCGGAAGTTCCGCTATCGGTCAGCAAATCAATCAATACATCTTCAGCGGGAATTAAAAAAGGGTTGTAAAAAGAATTTTTTAAAATCTCTTCTCTCTGCTCTTTTGTAGTTGTTTTTACATACTCAACAGATTTAATCTTGAATGGCTCAATTATTGTTTTCATACTTTATTATATAATTTTATAAATCAGCTTAAAATTCCTGTGTAAATTTTTGTTTTATATTCAATTTTTACTTTTCCGTTTTCGTTATACTTTTCGAAAATTTCCTTTAGCTCAGATATTACTTTTTTATTCATCTCACCTTCAAGGGGAGTATAAGATGAAGAAAGCAATCTGCCCTTCAGACCGTTGAAATCGAGAAGTTGTGAATTATTTAAAGATTGCATCTTCAAATATTTAGTCTTAAAAAATTTTTTCAGATTTTCTTCCTTAGCGCTTTCTTCGCTCAGAAGTGTCTTATCAATTTTAAGGGTCTTTATAAGTTTTGCAAGTGCTTTTGAAAAAGGATTTGCAGTGTTTTTCCTCTCATTCCAGATAATCACTGCATAACCGTTTGCCCTGAGTATTCTGCGGAATTCTGTCTGTGCCTTTGCGGAATCAAACCATTGGAATGCCTGTGCAACTGTAATCACATCAACGCTGCTATCAGCAAGAGTTGTTGCTTCAGCCCTGCCGTCAACACTGATAAAATTATAATATCCTTTAAGATTTTTTTCTGCGATTTTTCTCATCTTGCTGTTTGGTTCAACTCCGAAAACAAGATTTTCGTTCTGAACAAATATTTTTGAGAGCTTTCCCGTACCAGAACCGATATCAGCAACATCCATAGTCGGATTAAACCCGAATTCATTTTCGAGAACCGAAATAACTTCAAGCGGATAACCAGGCCTGTATTTTTCGTAAAGCTCTACTCTTTTATCAAATAATTTAACTGTATCCATTAGCCGAACCTTTCAAGTTTAATTTTTTCAGGGCTTACCCCTTCATTAAGAAGAATCTTTTCCATTGCATCAACCATAACCTGCGGTCCTACAATATAAAAAACCGGTTTTGTGAAATCAGTCAGATATTTCTTTATCTTTTCAGCATTTATAAATCCGCTTTCATATTTCCAGTCTTTTTCAGGATTATCAACGAAAGGAATAAATCTGAACTTAGGATTAATTTCAGCCCAGTGAATAAACTCATCAAAAAATGCAAGTGTCTCCTTTTTCGGACTTGAATAAAAAAGATGCATTTCATAATTCTTCTTTTCTAAAGTTGCATATTCAACCATACATCTGACAGGAGTTATACCAATTCCGCCGATTAAAAAAACTGCCGGAAACGAATCATCTTTGTGCAGATTAGTGTTTCCGCCCGGTTCACTTATTGTCGCTTCTGAACCGATGGGCATTTCAAGTATGTTTTTGTTAAAAGCTGAATCAAAAGCTCTTGTTGAAAACATTAAAATATCTTTGCGTGTAGGGGAATTTGCAATTGAAAAAAGTCTCGAATTTCCTTCACTGTCATTATATATAGGGTTGAGCAATGTAATCCTTGCATACTGTCCCGGTTCGTAATCATACTCAATACCGCTTCTATCAAACCAGATTCCGATTGTATTTTCACAGATAATTTTCCTGTCTTTTAACTTAATTATTTTTTCGGTCATTTATGGTCATTTATAAGTTTATTCAAAAATAACAAAAATATTTGTTTATTATTATTCAGATAGAAATATCACTATAATTAAAATTTTAAGATAAGTATATTTTAGAAAATTGTTCTTTTTGAAAAATACTGTATTAATTTAAAAAATATTTATGAAGAAAACACGTTTGTTTATTTCGATTGTTATTCTTTCGACAATCTTTTTTCAGGACTTCGTAATAGCGTGCACGAACCTGTTAGTAACTAAAGGAGCTTCAAAAGATGGCTCAACAATGATATCATATACGGCAGATTCACATACTTTATACGGAGAATTATATCACTGGCCTGCTGCAAAATGGCCTGAAGGCACAATGATGGATATCTATGAATGGGATACGGGAAAATTTCTGGGGCAGATAAAACAAGCCGCAGAAACTTATAACGTTGTAGGAAATATGAATGAATGGCAGGTTGCTATTGGAGAAACAACTTTTGGCGGCAGGGAAGAACTGCACGACACAACAGGTATAATAGACTATGGCAGTTTGATTTATATTGCATTACAAAGAGCAAAGACTGCCAGGGAAGCAATAGAAATAATGACAAGTCTTGTTGCTGAATACGGCTATCACAGCGAAGGCGAATCATTCTCAATCTCAGACCCGAATGAAGTGTGGATTATGGAAATGATTGGAAAAGGTCCGGGCAGAAAAGGAGCAGTATGGGTAGCTTTGAAAATACCCGATGGCTATATTTGTGCACATGCAAATCAGGCAAGGATTCAGACCTTTCCTTTAAACGACCCTCAAAATTGTTTGTACTCGCCGGATGTAATAAGTTTTGCAAGGGAAAAAGGATATTTCAAAGGAGAAGATAAGGATTTTTCGTTCTCTGATACTTATGCACCTGTTGACTTTGGGGGAGCAAGAGCTTGCGATGCAAGAGTATGGTCAATTTTCAACCGTGTTAAAAAAGGTTTCGGAGAAAAATATATTCAATATGCTATGGGATACGATTTAAAAAACAGGATGCCATTATGGATAAAGCCGGATGAAAAAATCGGATTATATGATGCATTTGAACTAATGAGAGACCACTATCAGGGAACTCCGATGGATATGACGAAAGATCCGGGAGCCGGACCTTATGCATGCCCTTACAGATGGAGACCACTGACCTGGAAAGTTGACGGAAAGACTTATACAAACGAGAGAGCAATCTCAACTCAGCAAACAGGATTTTCTTTTGTAACACAGTCAAGAAGCTGGCTTCCGAATGTAGTCGGAGGAATAAACTGGTTCGGAGTTGACGATACTTACAGCACTGTATATACTCCGATGTACACATGCATAACACAGGTTCCGCCATCACTTGCAGTCGGTAACGGCTCGATGATGGAATTCAGTGACAGTTCGATGTTCTGGATTTTCAATCAGGTATCAAACTTTGCATATACAAGATATAAAGATATGATTCCTGAGATTAGAAATCTTCAGAAGGAACTTGAGATGAATTATATAAACAACACTGCTGAAATAGACCAGAAGGCACTGGAATTATATAATCAGAATCCCGAAGATGCTGTGAAGTTTCTTACCGAATATTCCGTATCAAAAGGACAGATGACTTTTACTGTATGGAAAGATTTTTATAAGCATCTGTTCACGAAATTTATGGACGGAAATATCAAGGTATCCGTACCCGGACAGAAATTCCCGAAAGTATCACAGCCGGGCTACAGTCAGGAATTTTACAAAGAAATAGTAAAACAAGCCGGCGACAGATTCAAAGTCCCCGGAGAACCGAAACATTAATTCCCATTTCGAATTATAAATAAAAAAGCCGGAGCATTTGTCCGGCTTTTTTTATTTTACGTTCAAAAAATTTTGTTTTTCTAATTACTCTTAATTATTCTTTTCTCTCTCTTATTCTTTTATTGCTTCAAAGATTGCAGTTCGGTTCCTTCATTACGCATAACGGTTTGCGTTAATATGCAGTAGCGGATTAGAGGCACTTCCCTGATAGTTTATCACTAAGTTTCTTATAAGCACAAATCTCCGATTTTCCACTTAACCCGCTATTGCCACATACACGCTTTTATAGACAGCCATTCTTTTCTGCTCTTTATGTTGTTCTGGCAATTTAATCACTTGTCTTTCTTTTTAGTGCTTCAATGTCTAGAACTTGGTCGTATTCTTTCTTATGAATTTTTCTGCTGGTGATGTCAATTTTTACTGTAGTAATGAACTCTTTAAAGTTAGCATTCATCGTCAATTTATTAATTGTTTCCCAATCGAGTGCTTCACGATATTTCGCAGGGAAAATGATTTCAGATGAATGAGGGTCCTCCAGATTTAGTTTGATTACTCCAATCCCGAATGAGGTTGAAAGTCGAGAAAGTTCACTTCTAAATTCTTCTTCTTCTGAAACTTCTGCTGCAACCAAGTAACTTTCGTTTGCCCAAGATGAGTTTGAAACTGTTTGAAAAAAGCTTTCCCTCAAATTTCCAAAACTTAATTCCCGTTTTAGCTCAAATGATAAAAGACGTATTGAAATATTTCCAATAGCTGAACTTAACTCATAAACTTCTTGCTTCCAATCGTCAAGAGGAAAGTAGCAACCAACCATGTCAGGGTGTAACCACTCTCCAAATTCTTTTTTTGATGATTGTGAATGGTTAATTGTCTTGGTGTAGCAATGCAAGTGGTAGTAAGCGTAATATGTCAAGTAAGGATGCAGGTCTTTCTCTAAAAAGTCAAACCGTTTTTTCTTAAATATGGTCGGCTCTTTTGAAATTTCTCTATCGGAAAAGTCAAGTTGGCTTGCTTGTGATTTTAAGTAAAATTTTTTCGGTCTGCTATCTGTCTGTGCAAAAGGTGATTTTGGGTTGTCTTTTGCATTGACATAAATCTGCGCACCAAGGGTCGCCCAAGGTGTTTTACCTTCACTGTTTAGTTGTTTGTCATAACCCTTTTCTATCGCCAAAGTCCAAATTTCGATGGCGGTCAGCGGTTGTTTTTCTTCTCTTAAAACTCTTTCGGCTAATTCTAAAAATGTCATACTTTTTTGTCTTTTATATTTAATTACACTTTCTTCTAATGGTTGTCTATATCTCGTTTATAGGTCTGACTACGACCAGACTTTATTTTCTAAAAAATAATTTAATAATTTTATAAATCATCAAATGATGATTTAATATTTTGAATACTTTTTGTGATTAGTTTGTATATATCTCTGTTGTTTTACTGATTTTATGCCCTTACAGTTCTTTAATATATCTCAAGTCGTTGCCCGCTTTAGGTAAATGAGTTGAATAAGAATGACGTAATAAATGTTTAGAGAGTTAATCTAATAATAATTATTTCTATGTTCAATTTAGAATTTATCTAATTTCTAAACTTTATAATCTACTAAATGCAATTTGAACATAGCTCCGCCATTAACGTCACAATTTTTCAAATTATTATTCATACTTGCTTCTTAAAATAATCCAATATTTACTTATTTTTTGCAAAAAATCCTTCCAGAAAATAAAAAAATAACCAATTATTAACAATTCAGATTATTTAACCATTTATTTTTGCTATATTAATTAAAAATCCCTTTCCCCATTTTTCAGGGAAAAGGGATTTCAATATCTTTATAACTTTACAAACTTTACGAACTTATTTCACGAGTATCATTTTCTTGATTGCTGTGAAATCTCCTGATGTAAGTTTGTAGAAGTAAACTCCGCTTGAAAGATTGCTTGCATTAAACTCTACAAGAAAGTTTCCTGCCTGTTTTACTTCGTTAACAAGTGTAGCTACTTCCCTTCCGGTTACATCATAAACTGCAAGCTTTACTAAACCTGTTACAGGAATACTATATTTAATTACTGTTGATGGGTTAAATGGATTCGGATAATTCTGTGCTAAGTCGAACTTTGAAGGAATCGGATCATTTCCGCTTATATTGGTCGTTGCACCTGTGCATCCGTATGCCGCCCATACATTACTCGGTCCGACTTCATTGAATAAGACAAAACAACTGTCATTTGAGACAAATCTTACACCTGGTTTTGGAGAAATGGTACCAGTCAATAATACATTGTGGTTCATTTTTTCGTTGTTGTTTAAAAAAACACCACTTGAATTTACTCTGATAAACTGTAAACTATCTCCGCCTACTCCATAGTGTATCATTGCAAAGTTATGTGAATTTGAACCTCTTACTCCTACTATATCTGGTGCATTGGTATATTGAGTTGAAGAGCCAAATAAAATACTCTCATTAAATGTTCCTGCAAATGAAGATGTTGTTGACCTGAAATATTTTGCCCTGCGGTTAGAACCGTTATACTGGTTGAATATACATATCATACTTCCGTTTTCTATTCCATTTGTAGATAATCTTGCATGAGATTTTCTTGCAGTTGGTTCTGAGCCACCTACAAAACCACCTGCGCTGCTGCCCGGATATGGTGGTACTATTCCTGTCTTAGAGAAGAATAATTTTGTACTGTCAGCAACATTTGAAAATACAAACATTAATGAATCAGCTCCGCCGCTTCTGAAATAAGCTATATCTGTGTGAAGAGTTTTAGGGTAAGTAGAACCATTATTCCAAAAAATTCTGTCTGCCTTGTATGAAAAAGTTGGCGAAACAGTATATGGGTTAGTACATACTGCTAATTTCTGTGAAACAGCATTTGCAGAATCAAATGAAATAGCGATGTATGTATAAGCTCCTGTTAAATAAATAGAATTATCTGATGTTATTTTTGGGAAATAATATTTTTTGGCAGGGTCATCCCCGGGCCAGGTGAAAGCAAAAATACCTCCTACAAATGTTTGTGTTTTGAAGAAATTGGTTGTTGGTGATTTTGAGTTGTTCTGAGCTTGGTGTGAATGGCTTTTCCTGTGCCATAAGTTTTACTGTAAAAAGTAACATTAGTATTGTTAAAATAGTAGCTGATTTCATTGCATCCTCCTTTTTAATTTAATTTTTTTCAAGACTACTATACAATTTTAAAATGATACTTTTTGGTAATATATTCATCCAACTTATTGACAAAGTTCCCCACTTTTTTAAAAAAATTGATAAATTTTTGAACTTTATTGATTTAAGTTTAGTTTATATATGTATAAAATTGGAAATTATGAAATTTATCCGGAAAAATATTCTTATTGCTAACATTTTTATTTTGTGCTCTTTTTTAGCATTTGCGTTTATAAATTATTACGGGATAAATTATAATTCATCATGTATTTCTGATTCAGATATTTATTCGGACTGTTGTTGTTGCACAGATGGTTCAGTTGAAAATGGAAATGACTGCTGCTGCTGTTGTAATTCAGATATAAACGATGCTGATTTCCCTGAATGCAGCTGTAATATTGATAATCAAAGTAACAGTTCTGATGATACTCCTCTATTACCTTCAACAAACAATACGTCAACAAAATTATCTCTACCGGTAATAAATCATAATAACATTTTTTCTGTCAACATTTCAGAAAAAACTTTTTTTTATAATTTTGTAATCAACATTTTTACTTTCACACCTGATATTTATTTAAAAAATTCCAATCTGAGAATTTAGAATCTTAAGGGAATTTCTACGCCCGATTTCTAACTGAAAACTTTTTTTTAAAATTAAAAAATTAAATATTATGAGTGTTAAAAAAATTTTCATTGCATTAGCATTTATTGTTTCATTATTTGCTTTTACAAATTATACTTACAGCCAGAGCTGTTGTGATAAAAAATGTGAAATAAAATCCAACTGCGATAAGAACTGCACTTGTCAGAAAGATTCAAAAAACTGCAGTTCTGATAGAGGAAAAACCGGAACTTCTCAGGGAGTTCTTGACAGCGGTAAAGTATGCCCCGTTGCAGGTGAAAAAATTGATGGTCAGGGTGTAAAACTTTCTTATCTTGGAAAAGAATACACATTCTGCTGTGAAGGATGTGCTGAAAAATTTAAGAAAGAGCCACTTGACTATATTAAAGGAGAAATCCTTTGTCCTGTAATGGGTGAAACAGCTTCTAAAGAAAACTTTACTGAATACAACGGAACAAAATATTATTTCTGCTGTGCTCCATGCATAAAGAAATTCAACAAAGATCCTGAGAAGTATAAAGACGGATTTAAGGAAAACAGATAAAAACTTTAAATAATTATTTGTTGTTAATAAAAGTGTACTCTGATTTTTGCGGAGTACACTTTTCTTTTTTACTACTAAAAATATAATCAGATGAATACTTTAAAATTCAGAACAAATGTGAATTGCAATCATTGCATTGCTAAGATTACTCCATTTCTTGAAGAGATAAAATCAATCAGCAACTGGGAAGTAGATACTGCAAGCGAAGAAAAGATTTTAACAGTAACAGGTAATGATATTACAGCTGATGAAATACAGGAAGCATTAAAAAAAGCAGGTTATAATTCAAGTATATACATTTAAAAGACTAAATCTATCTGTTTTATTGAATTGATTTTTAAGATTATTTTCTGATATTTACATAAAACTTTAATACATTATAATGAGTAAATTTTTACTTGATTATAACCTAAAAGTCCGTCTTCCAATTATCATATTTACTGCGACTATAGTATTTGCAATTACTTACTATGTGTCTTATGCAGAACGTAACGGAATAGGTTATACACCTGAGCAACCAATAAAATACTCACACAAGCTCCACGCCGGCGATATGAAAATAGATTGCCAATATTGCCATACCGGAGTAGAAAAATCCAGAAATGCAGGAATTCCATCGGCAGATATTTGTATGAATTGTCATACAGTTGCAAGAACCGATAAACCTGAAATAATAAAATTAAAGGAATTTTACGATTATAATAAACCAATACCATGGAAGCGGGTTCATAAAATTCCTGACTTTGCTTATTTCAGTCATGCAGTTCACGTTGGGAAAGGAATTGATTGCGAGAACTGCCATGGAGATATGAGAAGGACTGAAGTAGTAGGGCAGGTACATTCTTTCACAATGGGTGCCTGTCTTGAGTGTCACAGAAAACCTGAAAATAATATTAAGGATTTTTCAAAACTGCAGGCAAAATTTAATATTAAAAAAGGTCCTGAGTATTGCTCTGCATGTCACAGATAAAATCATTTTAAAGCATAAAACTTTTTTATAGTATATGTCTCAGAATTCAAAATCGCTTTTCAGAGAAAATAAAATCAGCAGAAAGAAATTTTTTCTTTTTGCAGGTGCAGCAGTATCTTTAATTGCGGCTGTAACAAAATTTCCCTTTAAATTTATTACAGGGAAATCAGAATCTGCTGCTGAAGCAACAACAAGGATTAAGGTCATAGAAAATCCTTTCTCTGTTAAAAGAAATATCAGTTAATTAAAATAAGTTTATAACATAAAATATACTACAAGTGGAAAAAAACCGGGAAACTAAATACTGGCGTGGACTTTCGGAATATAATAAAACCGAAAAGTTTAATAATGCCGTTAATCTCGAATTTGAAAATGAAATTGAAATAGAAGAAGAAGGAAAATCACTCATTTCAAGAAGACAATTCCTTTCTTTTCTTACTGCATCTGCCGCACTTACCGCTGCAGGGTGTTCGAATTATAAAGATAAAGGTAATATAGTCCCATACAATAAAAAGCCCGAAGAGATAACAGTCGGTGTTCCTAATTATTATGCTTCGACTTGTACCGGATGTGCTGAGAATTGCGGAACTCTTATAAAAACACGTGAAGGAAGGCCAATAAAGATAGATGGAAATCCTGATAATCCGGTTAATAAAGGAAAAATCTGTTCACGCGGTCATGCAGGTATAATTAATTTATATGACCCTGACAGAATTAAAGAACCGCTTGCCGGCGATAGGTCTGGAAACTTTGCCCCTGTTACATGGAAGTCAGCAGATGATAAAATAATGCAGACTCTGAATTCTGCCTCAGGTAAGGAAATTGCAATTATTTCAAATACACTTACTTCACCTACATTTAAAAAAATACTTAACGATTTTAAAACAAAATATCCTTCTGCAAATCTTTATACTTATGAACTTGCAGGCGAGAAAAATTTTATAAATGCTTTCAAAAAGTCGTATGGAATTAATAATCCTGCCGGAACAGAATTTGTAATTCCATCAGTTAAACTTGGCGAAGCAAAAGTTATTCTCGCTCTTGAATCTGACTTTTTGAATACTGGCAAAAACAGACAGGAAAATATCAGACTCTTTTCTGAAAACAGGGAGTTGATTGCTAAAGAAAAATTCAATAAGTTATACGCAGTAGAAGGTAATGTTACTCTGACCGGTTTAAATGCTGATTACAGAATCAAACTGAAAACCGATGCAATAGAAGAATTTGTTTTTTGTCTTTTAAATGAATTTGTAAATAAATCACGCACATCAGGTACAAAATTTTCAGTTCAGCCGGCAATAGGGCAAATGCTCTCAGGTTATGAACTTGCACAGTTTGTAAAAAAATATTCTTTAAACGAAGAAGTAATAAACGAACTTGTTAAGGATATTGAATCCAATCCGGGCAGTTCTTTTGTGAGTGCAGGGTTTATGTTGTCTGAATCAACACATATTGCTGTAAATCTCCTTAATGAGGTTATTGGTGCAAATAAACTTTATGATTTCACAAACGGATTCTTTATTTTACAGGAAAATTCTACTGAAGAAGAAATTCAGAAGTTATCCGAAAATCTTAAAAACGGTAATGTTGCTGCTGCTATAGTAATTGACGCAAATCCTGTCTTTCATTTTCCAAAGGATTACGGATTTGATGAATCTTTAAAGAGAACTCAGGTCTCAGTTTTACTCACTGAGTTTCTGAATGAAACCGCAGATGTTTGTAATTATGTCTTACCAATAAATAACAATCTCGAGTCGTGGGGAGATTATAAAGTAAGAGCCGGTTTGATTTCATTGCAGCAACCGGTAATTTACCCGTTATATAATACACGTCAGCGCGAAGCAATATTTTTAAACTGGACTAAGGGAGATATTTCTGATAAGCAGGATTATTACCTGAATTACTTAAAGGAAAACTGGGAAAAGAATATTTTTCCGGCTATGAATTCCGGAATGCCATTCCGCGATTTCTGGATAAAGTCACTTCAGGATGGAATTGTTATAACGCAGGATAAAGTTACTGAAAACCTGCAGTTTGTCAACGAATCATTCGTTCAGAATTCAGGTAAGGTTAAGTCTTCTGATAATTTCACAGTTGTTCTATGCAGAAGCTATTCACTCGGAGACGGAAAATTTGCAAATAACGGATGGCTTCAGGAATTGCCTCATCCTGTTTCAAAAATGGTTTGGGATAATTATGCTGCAATTTCAGTTGAGTCAGCAAAGGAAATCGGAGTTGACACAAATGATATGATTGAGATATCAATAAACGGGAAAAAAACATCAGTTCCGGTTTTTGTTCAGCCCGGTATGGCGGATAAAACAATTGCAATTGAACTTGGATATGGAAGAACTAAAGCCGGAAAAGTCGGCTCTGATAAAGGATTTAATGTAACTGAATTAATTTCAAAAAATCCTGCAATCTCACCATGGCTGTATAATAATGCAACTATCGCAAAGGCGGCTGGTAAATATGAACTCATATCAACTCAGGAACACTATCCGATTGACCAGGAGAAATATAAAGATATAGCAATTAAAAGAGGAATTATACGTGAAGCAACTCTTGATGAATATAGAAAAAATCCCGGTGAAATTATTGAAGAGAAAAAGGTTGATGGGTTGAACATTATACAATTCCCGAGTGTGAATAAAGATCACGAATATAAAGGCGTTAAATGGGCAATGGCTATTGATCTGAATAAGTGTATCGGATGTGCGGATTGTACTTCTGCCTGTAATGTTGAAAATAATATTCCTGTTGTTGGTAAAGATCAGGTCAAGGCAAACAGGGAAATGCACTGGATAAGAATTGACAGATACTATTCTGGAAGTTCCTCTGAACCAAGAGCTACATTTATGCCGATGCTTTGTCAGCACTGCGACCTTGCTCCATGCGAAAACGTTTGCCCTGTTGCGGCTACTACTCACAGCGAAGACGGTATAAACGGAATGGCATATAACAGATGTGTTGGTACCAGATATTGTTCAAATAACTGTCCATATAAAGTCAGAAGGTATAATTATTTCAACTTCAGAAATCATCTTGCAGACGGACACTATGAGCAGGATTCAGTAAGTCTGGTTCACAATCCTGAAGTTACTGTAAGGGCAAGGGGAGTTATGGAAAAATGTACTTTCTGTCTGCAGAGAATTATGAATGCAAGGCAGAATTCCATTGCTTCAAATACTCCGCTGAAAGGTTCTGATGTTAAAACTGCTTGTCAGGAAGCATGTCCTTCAAATGCAATTACCTTTGGCGATATGAACGATAAAGAAGATTCACTGCAAAAATACAGAGAACACAAGCTTGCATATACTGTACTCGAAGAAATTAAAATAAGACCTAATGTTACATACATTGCTAAGATAAGAAATAAAAAGCATAACGAAAACAAAGCTTAAAAAATAATTTTGAAAAATATAACTAATAGTCACATTGAGCGTTTATAAAGAAATGACTCTGGTTACCGAACGAACTTCGTTTCAGGAACTGGATAATGTGGTATTTAAACCGACTGAAGATAAGCCAACTATTAAATGGTATATATCAATTGGTATCAGTCTGTTCGCTCTTACAATCGGTATCGTTAGTCTTGGTTACACTTTTTACTACGGTATCGGTATGTGGGGTAATAATAATCCCGTAGGTTGGGGATTTGATATTATTAACTTTGTGTTCTGGATTGGTATAGGTCATGCAGGAACATTGATTTCTGCAATACTTTATCTTTTCAGGCAGAAATGGCGTACCGGTATTGCAAGATTTGCCGAAGCTATGACTATATTTGCAGTTATGACGGCAGGTATTTTTCCTCTGATACACGTCGGTCGTCCCTGGCTTGCCGGTTATCTTTTCCCTTATCCTAATCAGCACAATGTATGGGTGAATTTTAATTCTCCTCTGCTTTGGGATGTATTTGCAGTTTCCACTTACTTCCTAGTTTCATTCCTTTTCTGGGGATTGGGACTTATTCCCGATATTGCAAATATGAGGGAGAGGACTAAAAGCGGAATAAAGAAATTCATCTATACTATCCTGAGTTTTGGATGGAGAAATTCAAACAGACACTGGCAGCATTACGAGAAAGCTTATTTAATTCTCGCAGGGCTTTCAACTCCGCTTGTTCTTTCAGTTCATACGATTGTTAGTTTTGATTTTGCAGTTTCTGTTTTACCCGGCTGGCATACTACAATATTTCCCCCTTACTTTGTTGCAGGGGCAGTTTTTTCCGGTTTTGGTATGGTTGCTACTGTGTTGATTATTCTAAGAAAAGTTTTTGACCTCGAACATATAATTACAAAAGGGCATCTCGATAAAATGGCTAAAATTCTGCTTGCTACCGGTACTATGGTCGGATATGCCTATGGTATGGAATTTTTTATCGCATGGTATAGTGGTAATACTTTTGAACAGTTTGTTTTTATTAACAGGGCTTTCGGTCCTTATGCGTGGTCTTACTGGATTATGGTTGCCTGTAATGTGGGCTTCCCGCAATTGTTCTGGTTTAAAAAAGTCAGAAATAATATTCCGCTTATGATGGTTATTGTTATTCTTGTTAATGTTGGTATGTGGTTCGAGAGATTTGTTATTATAGTTACATCTTTACACAGAGATTTTCTGCCGGCAAGCTGGGGTATGTATGCCCCGACTATTTTTGATGTCGGCATTTTCATTGGTAGCTTTGGGCTTTTCTTTACTTTGGTTCTTATTTTTGTCAGAGTAATGCCTTCGATTTCTCTTACTGAGCTTAAAGCGGTATTGCCGGGTTCTCAACCGTCTGAGCACCATCATGAATAAGTTATAAAGTTCTTAAAGTTTATAAAGTTCTTAAAGTTTCCCGACAAGTCGGGATAAATTCCAAGTTCTTTTAAATAGCAACTCCGTAGGAGTTGAACGTTTGTAGAAAGAAAAGAATATAAATGGATTCCTCCCGAGTGCTCGGGACGGGAATGTCAGCGAAAAACATATATTTTAAACATAATGCTAAAAAAGTTAAAAGAAAAATTCGTCGAAATAAACAGCGACCTGCGACTGGAAGAAAGGTCAAATGAAATATATGGTGTTACAGCAATATTTGAAACACCTGATTCAGTAATAGAGGCCGCAAAGAAAATCGCAGATTCCGGTTATGAACAATGGGATGTAAATACACCTTTCCCAATTCACGGAATGGACGACGCAATGAAGTTGAAACCGACAAAACTCGGATATGCAACATTTATTTTCGGATCTATCGGAACATTATCAGCGCTTGCGATGATAGCATATATGTCAGGTTTTGATTATAAAAATATTATTGGCGGAAAACCTTTCTTTTCTTTACCGCCTTCGATTCCGATCACGTTTGAGCTTACAATATTGCTTGCCGCATTGTTCACAATTATTTTTACGCTTATTATATTCAATAAATTACCCAAGATAAATCATCCTTTAATGGATACTGAATATATGCGCCGGGTTTCATCTGAGGCATTCGGTATATTCATCTCAGCCGAAGATAAAAAGTTCAATCCCGATGAAGTTATCGGATTACTCAAATCTCTCGGAAGCAGTAACGTAAGTCTGGTCTATAAGTTTACTATTGACGAAGAAAAGATTCAAATGCCGATTTTTAAACCTGCATTTCTTGGAATACTTGCAGGCACAGCAATATTAACTGCGGCTGTAACTTATATAGTATTAAATTATGTAATATATACAACTCCATTTGACTGGATGACAAATCAGCAAAAGCTGAATCCACAGAAAATGAGTCCGCTTTTTGCTGATGGTTTTGGAATGCGTATGCCGGTAGAAGGTACTGTAGCAAGGGGATTTAAACCGTATGAGTTTCTTGGCAAACCGGATTCTTCGATAAAAATTGTCTCTAATCCTATGCCTTATGCTAAGGAAGTTTTTGAACTTGGTAAGAAGAAGTATGAAACATATTGCTCACCGTGTCATGGAAATTACGGCAAAGGCGACAGCCGCCTGAACGGTCAATTTCCAAATCCGCCTACTTTACATTCAGATAAGGTAAGAAACTGGAAAGACGCTAACATATATCATGTTATTGTAAACGGACAGAATATCATGCCGAGTTATGCAAAACAAATTAACGAAAATGAAAGATGGGCTATTGTCCATTACATCAGGGCATTGCAAAGATCTCAGAATGCCCTTGATTCGTATATGCCTGATGATAGTAATAAAAAATAAAAATTAAATTTTTAAACTATAAAAAATGAAGAAACTACCGGGAAAATTTGGAACTATAGCGGCTTTGTTGCTCGTAGCCGGTGTTGTGCTAATAGCTCTTGGATTTATTGCCGACAGGCAAAGAGCATTTTTCAATTATATAATAATGTATAGTTTTATTGTCAGCATTGCAGTTGGCTCGCTTGGGATAGTTGCTCTCGAATATATGACTGATGCTCAATGGTCAACACCATTCAGAAGAGTTTCGGAATTCCTTTCCTTTGGCATTCCATTCCTGCTTTTACTTGCAATTCCGATTGTTTTCGGAATTCACGACCTGTATCATTGGGCACATAAAGAAGCAGTGGAAGCTGATCCGATTTTACAGGGAAAAGCTCCTTACCTTAATGAAGGTTTCTTTATAATAAGGTTATTTGCAATGATTGTATTATGGCTTATTTTTTATGTGTTCATTATCAGAAATTCGGAAAAACAGGATAAAACAAAGGAATATAATCTCCTTACCCGAAATGTAAAATTATCAATTGGATTTGCACCGGTACTAATAATTTCAATGACAGTTACTGCCATAGATTTAATTATGTCTCTCGAACCGCATTGGTTCTCTACTATTTTTGGTGTTTATTATTTTGCTGGTTCTGCTGTTGCCGCTCTTTCTGCAATGGTCTTTATGTCAGTTTCCCTTAAAGAAAACGGCTATCTCGCTGCACAGCTTACTGATAAGCAGTTTCATTCGATGAGTACATTGCTCTTCGGTATGAATGTATTCTGGGCTTACATTGCTTTTTCGCAGTTTTTATTAATATGGTATGCTGATATCCCTGAAGAAACTTTCTGGCTTCATCACAGAATGCATGGCAGTTGGGGATTTATTTCGCTCGCTTTATTGTTTATACATTTTGTAATACCTTTTCTGATTTTGCTACCCGGCAGAATGAAAGAAAACAGGTTTACTTTGAAAATAATGGCTGTATGGCTGCTTTTTGCTCACTTCCTTGATTTATACTGGCTCGTAATGCCAAACCTTAACAAGGAATCTGCATTCTTCAGCTGGAATGAATTAGGTTCGTTTTTATTTATTATTGGTTTCTTTATGCTTGTATATAAATTTAAAGCTGACAGAACAAATCTTACGCCAATCGGCGACCCGAAAATCGAAACAGCTGTCGGATTGCATCTGCATCCCGATATTTCAATTGACTAAAATTTTTTAAAAATGAAAAATTATCTAAAATTTTACGGAGTCTTTTACATACTGATACTCGCTATTATAGTTACTTTAGGATATACCTATACCTCTAATATCAATAAGATAACTGAAAATAAAGTAGCTCCGCCAATATACATGAAAGATACTGCAACACAACCCGAAGATCTTCCATATATTAAGGGTTCTGTTACAGGTCCTATAGACGTGAATAAGTTTGCAGTTTCCACTCCTGAATTAATTGAAAAGGGAAAATCTGTATTTAATACTCAGTGTGCAAGTTGTCATGGTGCAGAAGGCAAGGGAGACGGAATAGCCGGAGCAAATCTGAATCCTAAACCGAGAAACTTCCATTCGCTTGAAGGTTGGACTAACGGACCGGAATTCAATATGATGTATAAAACTCTTCAGGAAGGAATAGTTAACAGAGGAATGGCAAGCTATTCAAACCTGCCTCCCGATGAAAGGTTTGCATTAATTCATTTTATCAGAACCCTTGCAAAATATCCTGAGATTAAACCTGATGAATTGATTGAGCTTGATAAGACCTATAGTCTTTCAGCAGGATTAAAAACACCGAACCAAATTCCTGTGAAAGCGGCAATCGAAATTTTAATATCTGAAAATGATACTTCTAAAAAAATAAAAACAACACAAAAGTGAAAACCTTAAAAATATTAATATTTTTCTTAATAATTATTTCTGGTTTAAATAATTCTGATGCTTTGTCGCAGACTGCTCCTGAGCGTGAAGTCGGAGTTGACGAGCATCTCGGATTACAGGTACCTCTTGATGCAAAACTTACAGATGAAACAGGCAATACTGTTACATTAAGAGAACTTGTCAACAATAAACCTGCTGTATTAAATCTTGTTTATTACAGATGTCCCGGAATCTGCAGTCCGCTTATGTCGGGGCTTGCAGATGTGATGGATAAAGTGGATTTAGTTCCCGGCAAAGATTATACAGTAATTACTTTAAGCTTTGACCCTACAGAAGATTATGTAATGGCTTCTGAGAAAAAGAAAAATTATCTCTCAACTTTTAAAAACAGGATAATAAATGAAAACGGCTGGAGATTTTTAACAGCAGATAGCAGCACAATAAAATCAATTACAAATGCAGTCGGATTCAGATACATAAAGGTTGATAATGATTTTGTTCATAGCGGAGTTATTACAATGCTTTCTCCTGAAGGCAAAATAATGAGATATCTTTACGGGCTTGATTTCCTGCCTTTTGATTTCAAGATGGCTTTGATAGAGGCATCAGAAGGCAAAACCGGCTCTACAATTGCAAAGATTGTTAAACTGTGCTATAGCTATGATCCCGATGGTAAAAAATATGCACTTAACCTCACAAGAATTATAGGTGCGGCTATGATTACCGGAATAGCGATATTTGCTATTGCCTTGTTTGTTACAAAGAAAAAAAAGAAAAACTGAATTTAAAAATTAAAAATTAATAAATAATTGGAAGCAGTATTAAATAACGAAAACTTTTATCAATATAAAGGAAAGCATAGTGGTATTTTAGGGTGGCTGCTTACGACTGATCATAAGAGAATCGGATTAATGTATCTTGCGGCTATGATTACATTCTTCGTTGTCGCTATGTTTATCGGATTCTTTATGAGACTCGAATTGCTCACACCCGGAGAAACACTTATGAAGCCGGAAGTATATAATGCACTCTTTACACTTCACGGCGTAATTATGATTTTCCTTTTCATTGTGCCCGGATTACCGGCTGTATTTGGAAATTTCTTTCTGCCGATTATGATTGGTGCAAAAGATGTTTCATTCCCGAGACTGAATCTCCTTTCATGGTACTTATATATGGCTGGTGCAATATTAGCCGTATTATCACTTTTTACAGGCGGAGGTCTGCCTGATACTGGCTGGACTTTCTATGTACCTTATAGTATCAGGTCAACTGCAAATGTGTCAACGGCTTTATTCGCCGCATTTGTTCTCGGCTTCTCTTCGATTCTTACAGGTCTTAATTTTATAGTTACAATTCACAGACTAAGATGTAAAGGTATGACGTGGTTTAAGATGCCGCTTTTTGCATGGGGATTGTATTCAACTGCCTGGATACAGATTCTTGCTACACCTGTTGTCGGTATTACTTTATTACTCGTAATATTTGAAAGATTTTTTGGTATCGGTGTTTTTGACCCCGCTTTGGGAGGAGACCCGATTTTATTTCAGCATTTGTTCTGGATTTATTCCCACCCCGCTGTTTATATTATGATTTTACCCGCAATGGGTCTTGTCTCGGAAATTATTCCTACTTTCGCTAAAAAGAATATTTTTGGTTACGGTCCTATCGCTATGTCAAGTCTCGCAATTGCTTTTGTAGGTTATCTCGTCTGGGGTCATCATATGTTTACAAGTGGAATAAGCGATACTTCAAGAGCTATTTTCTCACTTTTAACATTTATTGTTGCAATTCCTTCCGGTATTAAAGTCTTTAACTGGGTTGCAACTCTATATAAGGGTTCAATTGACCTCAGAACTCCTCTTATATTCGTAATGGGATTTATTATTGTTTTCTCTATCGGAGGTCTGACGGGACTTGTTTTAGGTTCTCTTAATACTGATATTCACGTTACTGATACTTATTTCGTAGTTGCACATTTCCATTATGTAATGTTCGGAGGTATGGGAACCCTGTTCTTTGGCGGTCTTCATTACTGGTTCCCGAAAATGTTTGGTAAAATGTTTAATGAAAAGATAGCTAATTTCTCAGTAGTGCTTTTCCTGATAGGTTTCAATGTTTTATACTTTCCTATGTTCATTATGGGATATCTTGGAATGCCGAGAAGATATTATGACTATCTGCCGGAATTTAAAATCTATCATCAGATTTCTACTGTGGGTTCATGGATTCTTGTTACTGCTATTCTGATAATGATTATTAATCTGATTATAGCTCTGAAAAAAGGCAAGAAAGCGGATAACGATCCATGGGGCGGTACAACACTTGAATGGAAGATTCCATCACCGCCGCCGCTTGAGAATTTTGAAGTAGAACCCGAGGTAACTAAAGGACCTTACGAGAGAGTTTAAAAAATATTTTATGAACTATATATTTTCAAACTTACAAACTTTATTATGAGTCAAATACACAGAGACGATTTTGGTTCGAAGATGGGAATGTGGCTTTTCCTTTTTACTGAATTGCTTTTATTCGGCGGTATGTTTCTTCTTTACGCTGCATATCGTTTTGCCCATCCTGCAGATTTTGTCATTGCCGCACACAGGCTTGATGTAACAATGGGAACTATCAATACAATAATATTATTGACAAGTTCTCTTACAGTTGTCCTTGGTATAGTTGCTCTTCAGAGAAACAGCAAGCCGCTTAGTTTATTTTTTCTCGGTATAACCCTGCTATCCGGTGTTGCATTCCTCATTAATAAATATTTCGAATGGGGAGCTAAAATTCATCACGGCATTTACCCCAAAGGTCCGGAACTTGCAAATATGAGCGAAGGCGAAGGACTTTATTTCGGATTATATTATGCAATGACAGGATTGCATGGAGTACATGTGATTGTAGGTATGATTATTCTGGCTTTTGTTTTCGTACAGATTTACAAAAATCAGATTACTTCAGATAACTTTGTAAGATTTGAAAATGCCGGATTGTACTGGCACCTTGTTGATATTATCTGGATTTTCTTATTCCCTTTGTTTTATTTAATTCATTAATTCAGGAGACAGAAAAGTATGACACATCACGAAACTGAGCATAAAGAACACACAAATACCGGATATGGGATTTACGTCCTTGTCTGGCTTGGATTAGTTAGTCTTACTCTTATTACCGTTTCACTTGCAGGTTTTAATCTGGCTGGACTTACAGTAGTTACAGCATTGTTGATAGCTTCCGTTAAATCAACAATGGTAATTAACTATTTTATGCATATAAAATATGAATCTACTCTGTTTAAAGTTTTTATAGCAGTTTGCATTATAATTTTTTTAGTAATAATAATTTTAACTTTCTTTGATTTAACATATAGACCGGAGATTTTAACAAAATGAATTCATCAATAGCACAACAAACCGACGCAACATTTATATTTATTATTGCGGTATCTGTTGTATTACTTTTAATAGTAACAATTACGATGATTTATTTCGTAATCAGGTACAATAAAAAAAGGCATCCGGTTGCAGAGCAAATTTCCGGAAATACAACAATAGAAATAATCTGGACTGTAATTCCTTTTGTATTGGTTATGGTAATGTTTTTTATGTCATACTCCGGATTCAAAAATCTGAGAAATGCTCCTTCGGATGCAATGACGGTTACTGTAACCGGCAAGATGTGGAAATGGACTTTTGATTATGAAAACGGAAAACAATCTGATACTCTTTATGTCCCGTTGAATAAACCAATTAAGATGGCAATTAAGTCGGTGGATGTTAATCACAGTTTCTTTATTCCTCACTACAGGGTTAAAGAAGATGCAGTTCCCGGAAGAACAAATTATCTGTGGTTTAATCCTACAGAATCTGGTTCCTGGGATATTGCCTGTGCAGAATATTGCGGACTTCAGCACGCTTATATGTATTCAAAAGTAATTGTAATGCCTGAAGGAAAATTCTGGGAATGGTATAATACTAAACCTGATACAACAGCAATAAAAAATGATTCATTGACAGCGAAAGTTGATTCAACAAAACAAAAATAACAGATTTGTTAGCGGTAAAAACGGAAATATTGAGCAGTGAATATAACGAATCTCTGCCTGAAGCAGGGAAAAAAAAGTATTCTGTTTCAGAACAATTTCGGTTGCTTGCTGAAGTTACTAAATTAAGGATTACCGCACTTGTGTCTTTTACAACCGGACTTGGATATATTCTTGCAAACGAAGGTTTAGGAATTAATATTATTTATCCTGTAACAGGAATATTTTTTCTCGCCTGCGGCTCTGCGGCTTTAAATCATCTTCAGGAAAAAAACCTTGATATGATGATGGACAGAACTAAATCGCGTCCGCTTCCTTCTGGTAAAACTGGTATTTTGTTTTACTTACTTGTTATTTTATTTTTTTCTATATCAGGTATTTTAATTCTTCTGCTTAAAACAAATATAGCTACTTTATCAATCGGGCTGATTACTTACTTCTGGTATAACGCTGTTTATACTCCTTTGAAAAGGAAATCTGCACTCGCAGTTATTCCCGGCTCAATTGTCGGAGCTTTGCCCCCACTTGCCGGCTGGACTGCGGCAGGAGGGGATATCACTGATTTCAGGGTTTTATATCTGTGTTTTTATTTCTTCCTATGGCAGATTCCTCATTTCTGGCTTTTACTACTTGTGTATGCAGATGATTATAAAAAAGGTGGCTTCCCTGTATTGACTGATATTATGAATGTCAAATCTCTGAAAGTTATGACATTCCTATGGATAGTCTTAACTTTTTTGATTTCTTCCGGTATTCCTTTTGCAGGTATTGTTGATCATCTCCCTGTTAAAATTATAATGCTCATTTCAGGTTTATTTCTGATTCTTTCAGGTATCAGATTTATTCTTTCCGGAATTTCAAGGAAAAGTGTTTTCTCAATGTTTATTTCAATAAATATTTTCACATTATTAATTATACTTTTACTTTCTTTAGACAAAATAATTATTTAGATTATAAATTATGAACTTTTTTGACCAACTCGTTATTCCGCCTTCATCAGAGCAATCTCTGCTTCTCAATCTTATTCAGATTATTTCTTTTACGATTTTCTATCCGTTTACCGGAATGATTCTCGGAGGTACTCTGCTTTCATTGTATTTCAGGTCTAAGGCAAAAAAAACCGGGAATAACCTTTATATGAAATTTTCAAATGACATCATAAAATATCTCGCAATCAGCAGAAACGCTGGTTTTGGACTTGGAATTTTACCTGTGATTTCAATTACGATTGTCTATGCTCAGTTTCTGTATTCATCTAATATTATTTCTGTCGGGGTTCTGTTCTTATCGGTTTTAATGTTTATTATATCCTATACTTTTATTTACAGATATAAAAGCTCTGCAGAAACAGATTCAGTTATATCTGAAATCAAAAATGCAGGAGTTGATGATAAAAAACTTACAGAAGATGTTGTATCATTTGAAGAGAATATTAAAACTGAAGTTTCTTCATCAGGTAATTCAGGACTTTGGTTGTTAATATTATCTGTTTTCCTTTTTATTGGTGGTACAACAATTGCCTCAAATATGAATTACTGGGCAGACGCTAAAACAGTCTTTTCCGTCTTTATTAATACTTCCGTCTGGTTAAATTTTATTTATTTCTTCGTTACTTCTCTCGCAATTTCAGGTGGCGCAATTTTATTTTTCTTCTTCTCATGGCAGGGTGGAATAAAAATTGAAAATAATGAATATAAAGACCTTGTGTTAAAACATTCTGTAAATATAGCTTTGTTTTTCTCCCTGCTGCAACCGTTGTTTTTATTCCTGAGTTTTTTAATCTTACCAACAGAATCTTACTCTTCTTCAGTATTTATTTTTGCAGGGCTTGCATTCATTTCAATACTCTTTGTATGTAATTTTCTTTATGCCATTATCCGTAATTCAGATGTTAAATTTGCAGGATGGGTTTTTGCAGTTATGCTTCTCACGTTTATGTTTGTGTCAGCTAAAAATCAATATGCCTTCTCAAATGCTATTAAACCTCATACATTGGTTGTAAATGCAAAAGCTGATGAAAAACTCAAAGAAATGATGCCCAAAAAAGAAGCCGCTGAAGTAAGCGGAGAAGATATTTATAAAAGCCGCTGCGCTGCCTGTCATAAGTTTGATACAAAACTTGTAGGTCCTCCTTATCAGGAAACTTTACCAAAGTACGGTGATGATGTGAAAAAATTAGCCGGCTTTATTTATAACCCTGTAAAAGTAAATCCTGAATATCCCGCTATGCCTAATCAGGGTTTAAAGATGAAGGAAGCCGAAGCAGTTGCAAAATATTTATTGGAAAAATATAAAAATAAATAATAAATTATTTCCTTTAACTAAACCCTAAAATTTCTATGGATGTAGAACTTTTATCCCGAATTCAATTTGCAGTTACAATTGGATTCCACTTTCTTTTTCCTCCAATTTCTATCGGTCTGGCTTTAATGCTTACTGTTGTAGAATATCTCGGATGGAAAAAGAATGATGAGGAATATATAAGACTTGGAAAGTTTTTTTCCAAAATTCTTGCAATTACTTTCGCCGTTGGAGTAGCATCAGGTCTGGTTATGGTATTGCAGTTTGGTACAAACTGGGCACGCTATTCCGCATTTGTCGGTGATGTATTCGGAGCTCCATTAGCCGCAGAAGCAGTTTTTGCCTTTTTTCTCGAATCAACATTCCTTGGACTTTATCTCTTTGGAAGAAATAAAGTTTCAAAAGGTGTTCACTGGTTTTCTATTCTTATGGTTTTTGTCGGCTCAATGATTTCTGCTTTCTTTATTATTGTTGCTAATTCCTGGCAACAGACTCCGGCAGGGTTTGGAATTCAAAACCTTACAACAGGGGCTTTACTTGACCAGAATACAATAAATCAGATGATTCAGTCCGGTAAAGGTTTTGACCCTGCAACTCACAGGGCAGTTTTGACTGATTTTTTTGCCGCTTTATTTAATGCCTCAACTCTTCCGAGATATTTCCACACTGTCTTAGCCGCATTTATTACAGGTGCTTTTGCATTAACAGGTGTAAGTGCATATCTTGTTTTAAAAAATAAATCACTTGAGGTTGCAAAAAAGGGTGTGAACCTCGGAGTAATCTTTGGTTTTATTTTCTCTGTACTTCAGTTATTCCCGGTTGGTCATGAACATGCAAGGCAGGTTGCCCATACGCAGCCGGAAAAATTTGCTGCAACTCAGGGACTGTATTCTTCAGAAACAGGAGCACCGATTATGATTTTTGCTTATCCTGTAAATAATCCTCCGCCTGAACTAAAGGCAAAAATAGAAATTCCCGGAATGCTTAGCTGGCTTGCATTTGGAGATTTCAATGCTAAAATTAAAGGACTTAATGAATTTCCGCCGGAAAATATTCCTCCGCTTTGGATGACTTTTGTTTCATATCACAATATGGTTGCACTTGGTATGTTTTTTATATTAATTACTTTACTCGGAGTTATTCAGCTTAAACGTAAAAAACTATTTGAAAGTAAAAAACTCCTTAAAGTATTTATCTGGTCTGTACCACTTCCCGTAATTGCATGCCAGTTCGGATGGGCTGCCGCAGAAGTCGGAAGACAACCATGGATAGTATATGGATTACTCAGAACTAAAGATGCATTTACCACTACTGTTTCTGCAACAGAGGTCTGGATTTCTTTTATTCTTTTTACGATTATATATATAATTATGACCGTTGCATACCTCTGGCTTATTTTTAAAGAAGTTAAACATGGTCCGGAAACTCCGGAATTAATTAACGAAGTAAAGGAGGTTACAGCATAATGGATACTTTAAGTGTAATTTGGTTTTTACTAATAACCGTTTTACTTGCCGTATATGTTGTACTTGATGGATTTGATTTCGGTGTCGGTATTTTATCATTATTCAGAAAAGAAGAAAATGATAAAAGAATATATATGAATTCAATAGGTCCTGTATGGGACGGAAATGAAGTTTGGCTACTTGCAGGTGGCGGTTCAATTTTTGCCGCTTTCCCACTTGTATATGCAACGGCATTCAGCGGTTTCTATCTCGCAATTTATCTGCTCCTTCTTGCTCTGTTTTTAAGAGCAGTCTCTTTTGAATTCAGAAGTAAATCCGATAATCCAACTTACCGGAAAATCTGGGATATTAGTTTCGGTATTGGCAGTCTTTTACCCGCATTACTTCTCGGAGTAGCTTTCGGAAATATATTGAGAGGATTACCGATAAACGAAAATAAGGTCTTTACTGGCTCATTCTTTGAACTGCTCAATCCTTATGCAATCCTTATCGGCTTGCTCTCACTTTCTGCTTTTACAATGCACGGTGCGATTTACCTGACTCATAAAACCGATGGAGAATTAAAGGATGTAAACGAAAAAATTGCAACTAAACTCTGGATGGTTGTTACTCTATTATATCTCGTTGCTACGATTGCTACTTTATTTGTATCGCCTTTCCTTTTTGTAGGACTTACTAAAAATATTATTTTCTGGGTACTTTTCATCGCATTATTAGCTTCGGTTGCAATGATTCCGGTTTCACTGAAAGCAAAAAACAATAAAAATGCATTCATATTTTCATCTGTAATGCTGGCAAGTATGTTTGGCATTTCAGCCGTAAGTCTGTTTCCGAGATTGATTCCCTCTGTAACAAATCTTGATTACAGCTTAACTATAATGAACACTGCCTCTTCAACAGGTACACTTACAGCTATGCTTATTATTGCATTACTTGGTATGCCTTTTGTTGCAGTTTATACTATATGGATTTACAGGATATTCAGAGGAAAAACTGTTTTAACAAAAGAAAGTTATTAAATAATTATATTAAACCCGTTATTCCGTAAAACGGGGTAACGGGTTTTTTTAATATGAAAGATAAAAAGAAAATTGTTGTATTAACCGGTGCCGGAATAAGTGCAGAAAGCGGAATAAAAACTTTCCGTGGAGCAGGCGGTTTATGGGAGGGACACGATATAATGGAAGTCGCATCTCCTGAGGGTTGGAGAAAAAATCCCGAACTTGTACTCGAGTTTTATAACATCAGAAGAAAACAGCTTGCAGAAGTTAAGCCAAATCTTGCTCATACTTCATTGGTAAGACTTGAAGAAAAATATGACGTAAGAATAATTACTCAGAATGTTGATGATTTACATGAAAGGGCAGGTTCAAAAAATGTTTTACATTTACACGGAGAATTAACAAAAGTCAGAAGTCAGGTTGACCCTTCAATTATTATTGATATAGGATACGGTGAACTAAAAATAGGAGACCTTTGCCCGAGGGATTCCCAATTAAGACCTCATATAGTATGGTTTGGAGAAATGGTTCCTTTGATAGAAGATGCCACTGAAGAATGTATGACTGCTGATATATTTATAGTAATTGGTACTTCAATGATTGTTTATCCTGCCGCAGGTCTGATAAACTATGTACCGGATAAATCACCAAAGTATATTATTGACCCGGAAAAACCTGCTATACACAGTAACTATTCAAATCTCCATTTTATTGTTGAGAAAGGTTCAACAGGTACTAAAAACCTTGTTGATAAACTACTTGCCGAATGATAATAATTTCTTTTTAAAAAATCATTATTTCTATTCAATATCAATATCTTTCAGGTCGTCTGATTTTGTCTTATCCCATAATTTACTGCCTGATTTATATGCGGCTTTACCAATCAGATTAGCTGCGATTGGTGCAGTTATGAAAATAATAAGTATTGTCGCAAGCATCCTGAAAGAAATTCCAAAATCCCCGAAAAAGAAAATTGCCGCCAGAATAAACAAAGAAAATCCGAGTGTCGAAGCTTTTGAAGTAGCGGATATCCTTAAAAAAGTGTCAGGCAACCTTAATAATCCTATTGCAGTTATAAGTATTATAACAGAGCCCGTAATCAGAAGAAATATAATTATGTATTCAATCATCTTTCCTCCCTTTATCAATATAATATGCAAAAGCCACAGTGCCGAGAAAACTAATAATTGCAAGAACGGTTACTATGTCAAGAAAAACAGGTGAATTATAATATATTGAAAAACAAACTATAAATCCTATTGCTATAAAACCCATAGAATCGAGACCAATAACCCTGTCAGCGAGAGCAGGACCTTTAATAATTCTTATCAATATCAGAATGAAAGAAATTACAAGTGAGGGGAATACAATAAAAAATAATGTATCGTTAATGGAAATCACAGCGCCTCCAGTATTTTCTTTTCAAAACCGTTTTTAATATCACTGATGAATTTTTTCCTGTCATCAAGATACATCGTGTGAACAAAAAGGGATTTCTTGTCATCAGAAATATATAATGACAAAGTCCCCGGAGTAAGCGAAATCATATTTGCAAGTATGGTAATGTGAATATCACTCTTAACATCAAGAGGAACTTCCACAATGCCCGGAGTAAATGTCATTTTGGGTTTTATGATTTCATTGGCTACTCTAAGGTTTGCAATTATAAGTTCCCATAAAAAAAACAGACCGAGAAAAAGAATTTTATGCGTATTCTTAAATTTAATCTTGTGAGTAAATAAATTCCATGTATATAATGTTATCAAAGATGAAAGCAAAATACCGAGTAAAAAATTCTGATAAGAATAATCTGAAGTAAGCACAACCCAAAGAAAAGTAAAGGATGATATAATTAACGGATATCTCATTTTCCTATAACATTTTTAATATATACTGCAGAATTTAAAATTTGTTCTGAAGCTTTTTGTGAAATAATATAAACGTGTTCGGGAAAAACACTAATCAGAATCATCAAAACGCTTACAATGATAACAGGAACATACCAACCGAATTTATTAGTTAATTTTTCCTCTTTTGTATCCGGATGTTCGATATTTTTCCAGAATGCCTCGTTCCAGATTTTCAGCATTGAATAGAGAGTAAGAATGCTGACAAGGATTGCAACAGCTCCAATAAAATAATAGTGACTTTCGAACGCCGCTTTAATAACAAATAACTTAGCCCAGAATCCGGGAAACGGCGGAATTCCTGCAAGCGAGCCGGCTGAAATCATAAACATAATTGAAATAAACGGGTGGTTCTTGTAGATACCCCCAAGTCTATTCAGGTCGTAAGAACCATAAATTCTGTTAACAATACCGCTGATGAAAAACAGATTTGTTTTTGCGAGCATAATATGAAAGAAGAAAAATACAGTCGCTGCGAGACCGTTAAGTGTGAATAATCCCAGACCAAGCAAGAGATAACCAATCTGGCTGACAATATGAAATGCGAGAATTCTTCTGAACTCAAACTGAGCAGCCGCACCAAGAACACCTGTAACCATAGTTAATCCTGCAAGTGCAAGTAATATCCCGTGTGTAAAAGGAACATTATGAATAAATACAATAGTAAAAATCCTTATTAAGGCAAAAACTCCGACCTTTGTAAGTAAAGCGGAAAAAATTGAAGTTACCGGAATCGGCGGAGTAGGATATGAAGCAGGCAGCCAAAAGAATAGCGGAAAAATCGCCGCTTTAATTCCAAAAGATGTAAGGAAGAACAATGCGGCAATATTAATAAGATATTTATTTTCTACTAATTTAATTTTTCCGGACAGGTCAGCCATATTGAGAGAACCTGTCAATCCATATAAAATCCCGACAGCGGAAAGAAATAAAACAGAAGATATAACATTTATAGTAACGTATTTAACGGCACCCTCTAATTGAAATTTCTCGTTGCCAAGTGCGATTAAAACAAATGATGACATAAGCATAACTTCAAACCAAACAAAAAGGTTAAATATATCACCTGTAAGAAAAGAGCCGCAAACACCCATAATCATGAACTGCAAAAAAACCCAGAAACCGTATTTTTCTCTCCCTGAATCAATGGATGCAAAAGAATAAATAGTAACAAGTATAAGCATAACAGCAGTCATTACTAACATTGAAACCGAGAATATATCCGCAATAAAAGAAATTCCGAAAGGAGCTTTCCAGCTGCCTACATATAAAACTTTTATTCCGGAAAGCCAGACAACGGCAAAAAGAATAAGTGAGCTCACAAGTAAAAGAAATGCACTTGCAAGACTGATTGTTCTTGAGATATCCCTGCTTTTCATCGTTGCTATAAGAACAGCACCTGTGAAAAAGTGAATAATAACGGGTAATATAATCAGAAACTCAATCAAAGTTTATCAATTTTATCTGTTGTGTTTAAGTCATCAAGGTCTTCATTGCCTGTTTGTTTATAAGTTCTTTTAATCAATACGATAGCAAAAGCAGTTAATCCAAAACTGATAACAATTGCAGTCAATATCAATGCCTGTGGAATAGGGTCGGCAAAAGGTGGAAGCAGAATATCTTCATTCTTCCCGATAATAGGAGGCATTTGCGTGTTAATTCTCCCGGTAACAAAAATCAAAAGATTAGCGGCATGAGTCAGCAAAGCAAGACCAATAACAAGTTTTACAATACTTCTTCTAAGAACCATATAGATTCCGGCAGTAAATAAAACGCCAATCAGGATTGAAAGAAGTAAATACAAGCTATATTAATCCTCCATTAGTGAAAAAATAATTTTTGTTGTCATACCCAATACTACTAAATATACACCTATATCAAAAATAACCGGAGTTCCTATTTTTTGTAAAACCGGAATTTCTATTGCAAACCATAAACCAGTCATAAACGGCTTCCCGCTGAATATGGCTATCATTCCGCTTAAACCTGCTGTCATCAAACCTGAATACATAAAAGTATCAGGGCTGATTCTCATTATCTGCCTGGTACTTTTAATTCCAAATGCAATAGCATAAAGAGCAAATCCGGCAGAAGCTATAAGTCCGCCTGTGAAACCGCCGCCCGGAAGATTATGACCTCTCATTAGCAGAAAGAATGAAAACAGAAGCATCATCGGCAGCAAAATCTTTATTGTCGTCGAAAGTATTAAAGATTTCATATTATCCGTACATAATAACAAAAGTGCTTCAAAAAAAATATTCAAATTATTAAAACAATTTCTGAAATGCAGACTATATGAAATCCTTTATAATTCCCGAAATGCTCTAAACATCCGACAAAAACGGCGAGTCTTTGTTTTTTGCTGAATTTTAGGCTTATTAGATGATAATTGTTTGGCACGGAAATTGTAGTATATATTAAAAGAAAGGATATTTTAAAAATGAAAAAAATAATAATTTTGGCAATTGTGGCGCTTTCAACTTATGGGTTAATTGGCTTAACAGGAGTAAAAGAAATAAAGAGTAATATTATAAATTATGATTCATCTAATTGCAGAGCCAATGATTTTCCGAAACAAGACATTTCAAAACAGGAAGAAGATGCTTTGAAATTTATGAGAGAAGAAGAAAAACTTGCACGTGATTTTTACGTTACTATGTTCGATAAATGGGGATTAAAACCTTTTGAAAACATTTCCCGTTCCGAACAAAAACATATGGATGCAATTAAGAATATGCTCGATAGATATTCCATTGACGACCCTGTGAAAAATTCAAACAAAGGTGTATTTGAAGATGCAAGTCTTAAAAGTTTGTACCTGGCTCTGTTAGAGCAGGGAAATAAATCGGACATCGAAGCATTAAAAGCAGCAGCAGAAATAGAAGAAGTTGATATTAAAGATTTAATAGACGCAATAAAGTCAACAGATAATGAGGACCTGAAATTTGTATATGGGAATCTTTTAAGAGCTTCCGAAAATCATTTAAGAGCATTCACAAGAAACCTGAATAAAAGAGGTGTTGATTATCAGCCCAAGCATCTTGATAAAAAATATTATCAGGAAATCATAAACGGATAAAAATATTTCAATTTGAATTTTATAATAAAGCTGTTCTATGTGAGAACAGCTTTATTTATTTATCGTTTTTAGCAGTGTTTATATTCAAAAGGTTATATAACCCGCACCTTCCGAAAATAGCAGTTAGAATCGGAATTATTCCGATTAATCCAAGCCAGCTATGAAAAGCGTAACCTGCTGCCAGAATTGCAATCCCGATTATTACTCTGATTATTTTATCTGTTTTTCCTACATTACAGGCGAACATATTTTTATCTCCTTATATTTTAATTAATATAACTGTATATACAACTAAACAACAGGAAATGAAAAAAAGTTACATAAAATAAAAAAAGTAAAAATTTTTGCATTGAAATATTATGAGCATATGCCCATATTATACATAAAAAAATTTAAAAAATGCCCAGACCAAAATGTAATAGAAAAATTTGCTGTATGCCGGAATTTTATTCTTATAAACCTGTAGGCATTCCGATATCAAATGCTGAAATAAATAATCTTACAATTGACGAATTCGAGGCAATACGTTTGACAGATTACGAAGATTTATATCAGGAACAGGCAGCAGAAAGAATGGGTGTATCAAGGCAAACTCTTGGAAGAATTGTAGATTCGGCACATAAAAAATTAGCTGATGCAATAATAAACGGGAAAGTAATAATAATAGAAGGAGGGAATATAGAATTTAACAAGAATAAAACACACAAATGTCAGAAATGCAGAAATAAGAATAAAAATATAAACTTAATTACAGAAAAGGAATTAATAAAATGAAAGTAGCAATCCCAACAAATGGAACATCTGTCGAAGACCATTTCGGACAATGTCAATATTTTGCAGTTTATACTGTAAATGATAATAAAGAAATTATACACGAAGAAATAATTACGTCACCAAACGGATGCGGCTGTAAATCAAGCATAGTAGAAACACTTTCGAATTCCGGAGTTAAGGTAATGCTTGCAGGAAACATAGGCGGTGGAGCAGTAAATAAACTGAGCAGTTACGGAATAGCAGTAATAAGAGGATGTTCAGGTGAAACTAAGGCAGTTTTAAATGACTGGCTCAACGGTAAAATAAAAGATAACGGAGAATTGTGTCAGGATCACGAAAAACATAATGATCACGAGCATAATCACGAGCATAATCACGAACATAAACATCAGCACAATCATAAACACGGTCACGGATTCGGCAACAATTAATTTTAATATAATTTTCTGATTTACGGTATAAATTTAATATTTGATTATGATTTATTTTGATAATTTAATAAAATAATTTACCGATATAAAATAAAATTAATAAACTTATGAAAGAAAAAA